>JAEEGL010828083.1_pt1 | contig 11760 bp, 13 predicted proteins | sample 9134231 | NCBI WGS metagenome assembly JAEEGL01 (sample SAMN16246548, study PRJNA631951) | gut metagenome | biome: gut microbiome; feature: rumen; material: fiber-attached | host: Bos | place: Iran: Karaj | collected 2018-10
AAGAACATAGCCTACGGCAGCAACAAATACTATAGCAATAGAGATACATAATACACTCTTCATTATATGGTTTCGATCTTTCATCTCTATTCTCCTGCAGATTCAAAACTATGAGGAATATTATAATGATATACTAGTTGTGTTTCTTCTATAAAATGAGGCGCTATAGATGTTGCAGGTTTGTGCTTAGATTCGATATTGTGTCTATATAAATTCCATCCAACTAAAAAAAAGACGAAAATAATCAAAAATACAATAAAACCAATTTCAATCTTTCTTCTCATACTATCACCTCACCGCCGACTGAAAACTATGTAGTTGAGCTCCTACATCTACAGGAACCTTAAAAATATCCAAACACAACAGATTGGGAATACCTGGTACTGGTTCGCATACAATTTGATTGCCGTTATGATAATATCTCATATATCCATCAGATTCTCCATACAGATAACTATCGAATCCGAACTTACTCGAAAAACACTGACCAATTCACTATCGCTTTGTTCTGATATAGTCTTCGCGATACCTTTGAAATCGCTCAATGGTTCTCTACGAGACAAAGATAATACTTGCGACATTCGTTATTCTCCCCTTTTCCACTCATATAGTTATCTCCACTCTAGGAAAAGCCCGGTAACTTCGCCGTTATTCACAACCACAGGATATGCAAGCGACCGAGCATTATACCATCCGTCGGTCAGGGTGATGCTTGTCCATGAATTATGGTTCTCGTAATACCAGAAGAATGAATCAAGAAGTGGCACTCCCGATGGTTCATTCGCCTGCCAATCGTCATACACCGGATCATTACTATCATTATCCAACGTACGATAAAAATCTATTAACTCGCAGTAACTTGATATTGGGAGTTCGACATATACATTGTTTATCGTAACTGGATTTACACCATCACTACATATCAATACAGAATCTGTAAACCCAGAGTAGGCATTGGAGAAAAACAAAGAATCATCATCGATTTGAAGACGCCTTCCATAGGAAGTGTCGGATACACCCGTAATCGTAAGTTCAGTCCCATCAATATCAAATACACCCAGGGCATCACCTATCTCCAGCGATTCGACAAATTCCTGAGTTAATCCTATAGGCTCTCCTATCCTGAATCTGGCTCGCGTGCCATCCTCCGATACTCCGATCAATTCACCAAAATAAACACCATCATCCACTGTTTCAACCGTTGGGATGTTATCGGGATTAACATAAAAGTTCGGATGATAGTAATCCGGAGCAGGCGTGGACGTAGATGTTGGCTCAGGAGTCGGAGTCAATGTCGGCACCGGAATAGGAGTACATGTAGGAGTCGGTGTAGAGTCAAGATCCTGATAAACCATTGTCGAGCCCGTCATATGAGCCGGTTCTGCATCCTCAAAATAAGATCTTGCTAGTTCAAACTGCTCCACCAATGTCTCGTTATCATAGCAGTAACCGCCATAGATTTTATTATAGTTGCCTTCTTCATCATAGTAGATATAGTATCTGTGCTCACCATCATAGACTTCTTCACTATAGTCTTCGAAGGCTTCTCCGTCACCGTATCTCATGCAGAAGGAATAAAACGTGATCAGATCCTCGTCTGAAAGTGTGGTTGTAACAACATGATCCCCGCTCAAATAATACATTAAAACTCTCTCTATGGTTCCATCATAATAGATGTTATACTTCACTCCGAGATATGAGTCTATAGAGTAATCCACCATACTCTGGTTACTGGTACCAATTACTATCATAAGACCATCATGTTGCTTTATTTTATCCGCGCTATATAGACTGCACGAGCTCATAAGCACCGCGAAAAACATAACTATAATTAACAACCCGCTTAACAAACCTCTCTTGTGCATCCTTAATTCTCCACTGTTTTCTGCATAATACTGTTTAACGCGTATAAATTGGTGTGCATCGCTCTTACTGTTTTACACTACCTCAAAAAATGATTGAATTCGCAATATCAAACTTCAATAGAACTCAAATACTTATAAATGACCGCAACAATTCATTGTTCACAAGAGTCATACCTTCGCATAATATCTTCAATCTCGCTAACATTTAGCGAATATATATCTTCGTTATATGTATCATTATTATTGACACTACAATAATAAGAATTCAATCTAGATGAATAATCATCAATCAATGCATTCCCAACATCAAATCTCCAATCGATATATTCTTCTATTTCCATAGGAATATATAGAATTGCCGGTTCTCCATTTTCCCTGAATTCTTGAGCCATAAACGTTTCAAAATCATTTAAACACAGGTTACGATCACAATAGTGGTTATAAACATGTAATGCTATTGATAGTTTTGTCTCGTCAATCTCTGAATATGGGTGATATTGCCAATTATAATTAATATCAGCTACATCTCCCTTGAGATAAGCTGATAAATTGAATCTATCGTATCTCATAATTATTTGGTTTTGTCTTTGTACCCTTTGGTTATTAACACAACGCAAAACAATGGTAACTGTTGCGACAACTATTATAATGAAAGCTATGACCACCCAAACCCTTGTTTTTCTACTTCTCATTTTTATCTCCATGTGCTTCCTCAGAGATTATAAGCTGTATGCTAATAATTCCTCTTTTAATTGATCATCAAACATATTGAAATAATTGACCAAAGATAAAGACATTTATATTCTCCCCTTAATACAAATTTCTTAGCTTTAAGACACCTCGAACACTGATAAATCTATTCCAAATTCAGAACCATCATTTGCAGCAATTACTTGTTCCAGTTGATTACTCGATAACGACTCAAGTTCTATAACCACATTAGCCTGATCAATAGTTAACTCCTCCACATAAAATGGAAGATCAGTATATGTATGATAAACATGGTCTATGTAAAAATCTTGAAGGCTATCAATATACCTATCTACTAGCCCTAACCCATATTCATCGCTATGCCAATACATACACCATTGAATATAGTCTTGAATTCGACTAGGAACATGATTTATCATCAATTCTCCACTCTCATCGTACTCACTACTTAGGTACTCCTTTATCTCATTTATATCAATATGAGTCCCAGAATACTGCTCATAGCATATCAATGCTAAATATAGCTCTGTCTCATTTACATAATCATATGAAAGATATCTGTCTCGCGGTAAATGCGAGATCATGAAAACTGAATTTTGAATATAATACTGATTAGCTATATGGCTTTGTTTCAAAAGTTGGTATTCCTTATATCTAGATAGAAGACTCATTCCAACACATATAGCAACTCCAGCAAGAATAATTATCAAAAACAACAAAAAATAACGCTTTCTCTTCATATCGATAATTCTCCTTTATACCCAATTCTCATTTCAGACCCGTTCATCAAGGATAGTCTGAGTTCTTTCTTCGATTATTGATATAACATCATTAAGGCTCTTATCGCCGCAGTCCAGAGTGGCTACTTTTAATTCTTGGAATTACATAAACGGATGATGATTATCAATATAATAATGCCGGCAACTATGATCCAGCCGTATTGGAAAAACGCGGCGATAAGCAAAATGAAAGTCCCAAATGCATTCCTCACAGCATCCTTCTGAACGATACTGAAAGTGAATTCCGAATTCGGAAGACCGTCGAAATGACCTTCATATCCGCCTTCGACTTCTGTCATGCCAGAAAGTGAAAAATTCTTAAGCTCATAAGGTGTATTGATTCTGATATTAAGCTCGCCGAAGTCAGCCCACAATAAAGCAGGACTTAAGAGATATTCATAATCATACGTTGTACTTGATATGTAGGAGTTTTCATCACATACATCAGGATAAAGCGGAGCTTCGACGCGGTTTACTACAGTTTGTCCCGGTTGGACCGTTAGCGTATAACAATACCATCGGAGGAAAGTTCCCTGAGGCGTGAGCAGGCTTGAATACCCCCCATAGGAATTGTCATACAGTAAATATTCATTGAACTCGGACCAAAAAGGATTTGCATTAATCCGTTCAAGTGAGAGGTTATACCAGGTTGTGTCCGATACATTCAATCCGTCCGGCCGACTGGACAACAGCAAATCTTCGAATGTCGTCGTTTCCCTTATTACAGGCTCAATAGGTTCTCCGGTTAAGGACAGGCGCACATCTATATCATTGTCAGTGCCGATCACGTAGAATACCAGATCACAACCATCATCAGCATATATACTTATCATATCCCTGCTTTTTTGAGGATCGCTATCCGGGAGCTGCAAATAATCGCGGAATCTATATGGGACATAATATACCCTATCTTCTTCCCTACCGGCAGGATCTAAATAAACTGTAAACCGATGATTCTCGTCCTGTTGAAGTAGGTTATGGTCAATTGTATACCTGACAACAGGCATATCCGGGTAATAGTAATCATCTTCAAGATAATCATCATCGTTAATCTGTTCCGGCATCATGGTCCTCGCATCAAATTCCACACCAGGCTCGAGATAGGTTGTCATTACAGTCCTCTCGACTGCCTGTCCATCCACGGTGATGTTGTATCTATCGTCAAGTACGGTCGCAAACTCAAGATTCTGGGTATATGGGAAAATACTGAAAGGGAATACCAGATTGGCCGTGATCGTTTCATCGGTCGGATTATAAAAAGTATACTCGGCGGTTACATGACTATCGTATCTTGTAATTGTATCTTCGGTCCAGCTATAGATATTAGGTGGCAGCAAATCCGGAATATCAAAAGTCAAAGTTTCAGATGTTACCTCGAGAGGACAGTCAGAGTCCTCCGGCCTCGGTCCTTCGCCTTCGTTTCCGTACCACCATTCAGTAGGACCGGAATTCGCTCTTACGGTTACTGCCGGAATAAAGGTGCCCACGACAACTATTAAAGCCATGACGGCTGATGCAAACTTAGACAGATTTCTGTTCAACTTGATCATTCCAAAACCTTTCTTAGCTTACCGCCGTAAGCTTTGCCATCAGGTAGTATATTATCACAGTAGTTATTCAAAACTATGAGGAAGGTTAAGTTGCGGTTGTGTTGCTGAACGTACACCCGGGTCAACTCTGTCTCCTCAGCGCTCTCGTGCCCTGGCTCATTATAAGTGCGACATCTCCATCTACTTCATAAATCGCTCGCGGAATGCTATAGCCATCAATATAGAAAGTGATATACGGATACGACGCAGTCCATGTGTACTCCATCTCTGTCTCCTCGCCATCCACAATCACAGTAAGACAACCCGTGTTATCTCCGTTGAAGGTGTACCCCAGGATCTCGTCCTCCCCTACAAAAGACATCACTGTGCTGTTCTCCGTCACATCCCACTCACCGAAAAGCCTCTCATCCAGCGGATACTGCGGCTCCTCAATGGCACAGCAGGCGTAAACAAGCTCGCCTGTCTTTGCATCCATATCGTATTGATAAACTCTGTAAAGATCTCCATAAGATAAAAATTCAATCTCATACATCTGCCTTCCGTCCTCATCGACCAACTCGGCACTCGAGACTATTACATTTTCGTTATCTACGCGAGCGGCAGACAATGCCAATGCGGTCGCTTCATCAATGCTTAAGTTTTTACTATATTCAACCAATGAGCATCCGGCGGTTACAATCACCATGGCAATACATATTCCTAATGCGACTTTGCTGTTCTTATTAGGTTGATTTATGTTCATTATTCTCTTCTTTATCATGTTAAATAACCCTCTCATTCCAGTCGATATCGTAAACTGATTCCGTATCGGAGCCTTATGCGGTAGCGGTCTCATCACATAAACATACTACTAACATCTTAAATAGTAGTTAATATCGAAAAATGGGGATTTCTGCCAAAACTCCGAAGATGTTTGCCATAACTGCGTATTCTAGCTCTATCAGAAAAGTATAAACTCACACAAAAAGACCAAACTTCTTACACTCGCTTATGATTCCCGGAATTCCGGTTCCCCAGGAATCAATGAGTCTCATATAACTGAAGCATGTCGTATAACCTACGGGTCTCCGTAATCAACATCAGATTTCTCCGTAATATTTTGCGTAGGCTGATAAGAAGCTGCTCTTTAAGGAATCGGAGATCATAAACATTTTATCGTCTTCGCCTTTTACCTCAAGGAAAACGGCTCCACACTTGTTATAGGAGCGTACATACCTAAGATTAATGAGCACTCCGGTTCGAACGAGAAAGAAGTGCCTGTTACTTAATAGATCTGCGGCATCTACGGACATTTTACCGCGCATCTTGCGATACAAAATCTTGTTGTTTGAGTTGATGCAGAATGTTAGATAGTGCTTATCTGTTTGAACATAAACGATGTCATCCGGCTCGAGTAGCATGGAGCTGTCTGCGAAATCGAACATGCGGCGGCTGTCTGTACGGGTTTTCTTCATGTTAAGAGCTTTATCTACGCAGTCTTTAAGTTCAGACTCGAAGGTTGCTTCCTGTTTTATAAGGTAGCGGATAGCATCTACTTTATATCCCTCTCTCGAGAAGTCGTAGAATACTGTTACGAATGCGATCGCTACTTTGTTGTTACTCTCTCGTATCTTGCGGGCAGTCTCAAGTCCGGACATGCCGTTCATCTCATAGTCGAGCAATATAAGATCAGCACGCTCGCTGACACCTGCTTCAAGCAAGCCGATGCCGCTATTAAAACACACGATCTCATGCTCCTCTCCCATCTCGAAAAGGTGTTCATCTATCAGCCTACGTTCGAGCTCAAGGAATTCAGTGTTGTCATCACAAATTGCAATTATGAACATGGTATTACTACAGATATATGAAACAATCTGCCCTCGATATTGATTATGCATTGACCGCCGTTGTTATCAACGGCTTTTTTAATGTTAGCAAGACCGTACCCGTGGTTGATCTTATCAGTCTTAGTGGTTTTAAGTCGTTTCCCCTTATTATCAACGGGGAGCATAGTGTTGGTCGAGTCGATAAAGAGGACATCTCCTGCTATTTTGGTTTTGAGCGTTATCTTTTTATCATCGCATTTTTCTGTAGCTTCGATCGCATTGTCGAGTATATTGCTCAGTATCGTAACTAGGTCGCTGTTATTGAGCTTAAGGTCAGACATGTTTTCCGTTTCTATAGCGAAAGAAATCCCTTTTTGCTGTATTTCCGTATACTTACGATTAATGACGGCATCCACGATAGAATGCCCGGTTTTGAAGATGTCCTGCGAGCAAGAGGACTCGTTTATCTGCTCGGCGATATAAGCCTCCTGTGCGGCCATGTCGCCCTTATGTCCCAGTTCCTGAATAGCCTTGAGGTGATTAACATAATCGTGGGCGCGCGCTTTCTGAGCTTCCTTTTCAATCGAAATATATGAATATAGTTCTTCCAGGCCCTTTGCCTTCGCGATAAATACTTCATTCTCTCTAAGGCTCATCTCTTTGTCGGTAATACTTGTTAACGTGTAAAATTGAGCAAGATTGAACAATATCATAATCACCGATATCCAATTGATTATAGCTTGCTGTTTCTCGCTGAGATCAGCTCCAAATCCCAGTGTGATTATAACAGCTATATTTAAAGTGAGTACCGGCAAAACAACAAAGGGTAGAAGATCCCTGATACCAAGTATTGAGATATTCTTCTTATGGGTATTATGCCGTATGATTACGATAATAAAGAACACGATAAGCTGACATACGATACCGGAATATATGTAGTACGGTGTGTATTTCACTTCATTTGCTGAATCTATGTTAAGAATGAGCTTATCGCTGATAAACACTATAAGTTCGACGGAGATATAAATGCCTATATACAATAGTTGAACTACAAGCCCCTTAACAATACCAACATTATAAACAACGAGAACAAAAATCATCGCAATAATAATATCCACAAGTATTTTGAGGTATATCGGTTGTTCGCGTGGAATACCCCATGCAACTTGAGCTGCAGCCCACGCAATTAAAGCTATTACTCTATGAACTGGCTTCCGGTTGTTTCTATAATTGAAGAAGCAACTGCAAAACAAGTTTAGAAGCAGCATGTAGATCAGGTTATTGAAAATGTCATAAACAATGTAATCCATAATAATCATTGTATAACAACGTACATGGGTGAGTACTATGAGGTGACGTCTGTATTATATCGACGAATACAGATTCTTTGCCTCAAGTTGCCGAACCTTTGCCAGATACTGCGAAATGAAAGTATATGTTACATAAGAGCTGTATAATCATAAGATAAGATCATTAGTTGCAGGAGAATAGTACAATGATCGAGATTAAAGACTTATGCCATTCTTTTGGCAAGAATAAGGTGCTTGAAGATGTAAATCTCACAGTAAAAGATTCCTGTGTGTTAGGGCTAATCGGCATTAACGGAGCCGGAAAATCAACTTTGCTGCGATCTATGTCAGGCGTCTACAAACCGTTAAAGGGCAGTGTGGAGTATGATGGCCGGAGTCCTGCGTCAGAAAAGACCCGACAGGATATATTTCTTTTGCCGGATGATCCTTACTTCGGTATGCAGACCAGCTGCACGAGTCTCATGAAAATGTATAAGGTGTTCTATCCTTCTCTTGATGAGAAACTGTATAAGGAAATGATTGCCGGGTTTAACCTTAATCCTCGTAAGCCGTTAAGAACTTTCTCCAAAGGCATGCGTCGTCAGGCTTTCGTAGCACTTGCCTTTGCGGTGGCTCCAAAGTATCTGCTTCTCGACGAGGCTTTCGACGGACTGGATCCTTATGCCCGAAAACAATTCAAGGAACGTCTCTTGCAGCTTGTCAAGGATAAGGGTAGTACTGTTATCATCTCCAGCCACTCGCTGAAAGAGCTTGAGGATTTCTGCGATGAGTATGCGATGATCGACGAACACCACGTAGTCAGCTCCGGTAAGATGCTTGAGAAGACAATGGATTACGTCAAATATCAGCTTGCGTTTAATGAGATTCCTTCAAAGAACATGTTTGAGGAGTTCAAGGTCAAATCAATAAAGATAACCGGAAGAGTCGTGACACTTGTTATCGAGGGAGAACAGGATGATGTCGAGAAAAGGCTTCAGGCTCTTGCTCCGCTCATCGTTGATAAGCTTGACGTTAACTTTGAAGAGGCATTTATCAGCGATATTGATAAGAGGATCAGAGGAGGCGATGCGGAATGAATAATACAATGAGATACTTCTGCTATCACTTCAAAAAGAACATCATCATTCTTATTGTTATGATCATTTTCTGTCTGCTTATCACCGGTCTTGGGATACACAGACAATACCTTTCGATTGCTCCTCACACTATTGAAGGTAATACCGAAAAGACCGAACAGGTGATAAGACACATATTCAGCTTGAATGTTCTCCCCTATTGCATGACGCTTATGAGTGTTACCATGGCAGCACTGGAGTTAGCCGGGTTTACCAATAAACGTAATATCGATACATGGTTCTCGTTTCCTATCGACAGGTGGAAATTGCTCCTTATACATGCATCTAATGGCTTGTTTTACATGCTGATATCATATCTTGCTTCATCTGTATGTGGTTTTGTTGTCCTGAACAAATACAGAAGCGAGTGTCATCTCGACATGAGCGCCTATTGGACGGCGGTCGCGATTGTCTTTCTTATCGGTATCCTTTCCTATGGGGTTTGTCTGTTCGCATTTGTTAATTCGAATAACATATTTGATGGTTTGGTGTTCATAGTATTGTATTCGTATCTTCCCTCCGTCATTGCATCGGTGCTGTCTGCATGTCTCAGGCATCATACAACCATCGAATCCGGACTGTTAGGTATGCTTGGCAATTGTGTAAGTAAGCCTCAACTTGATATGACAGAAGAGTACAGAAGAGAAATGTATCCCGGTATGACTAGTGCAGCATTAAATGGTCTATCAAGTAAGGTGATAGGTGAATGGTTTTGGATCCTGACGGGTGTATTGGCAATAGTGGGATTAGTCTTTTTATTCACGAGGAAAAAGGCGGAAAAGATCGGCGGAATATCCGACAGTCTGTTCGGATACCGCATTCTTATTCCTGTTACATCAGCTTTGTTAATATTAATAACCAGTTCAACAGTATTCTCCGTTTGGAAGGGTCTTATGATCGGTCTGATAATATTCATTGCATATGTAGTATTCAGACGCGGTGTAAGATTTAAGATTCCTGATATCATTGTGATCGCAGTCACTGTTGTATTGGCTATAATCCCGTACGACTATATGGGTGAATTAAAGTACATTCTACGGTTCTTCATCTGATAATAATTAAGGTTCTATGAAGAGAATAGGAGAATACGACACAAGAGGTAATATGAACAAGCACAAAACAAGAGTAATATTAATGACATTATCGTTAATAGTTTACTCTTTGGCTGGATGTACTGAATACAGGGATGTTGATGATGATGGAATGTTCCGCCTTGAATTCCAAGAAGAAGTTATTGAAGGGAAATTATATCATCCTGTTTCCCATGATTATCTGCTTACGGATTGGTCTATGGATAATTCCTTTGTATCAAGCAGTACACAGGCTATATGGGGTCCACTAGTGATGGGTGACAAAGTATATGTAAGCTGCAGCGTTGATGAAGACGATTATGACGAGGCAATGGGACTCACTCTGTTTATGTTTGAACATAATGACAGCTATTCCTGGAATCTTGAAGATGCTATATTGGTTATTTCCCCCGAAAGCCAGAACGACAGCACTGATCACATTGAGTATTATGGTCAATTGCCTCAGGATTTAGGTGAGGGTTTATATACTTTCGTCATCATGAATGATGAGATGAGGATAGATACGGTCTTTGAATACGAGGTGATTTGTCCTGTTGATCATGTACGTTAGCCTGTTATATACCTGTACCCGGAGGCAGAAACAGAATGCTATGTATCGTTGGATATTCAAGGATATATGACTTGTACTTATCCTTCTTATAATGCTGATTACGGATGGCATGTTTTATTTCCACTTTCATCAGTAATCATGGCAGATGTCATAGTAACCGTGTAAAGACCGTCGGAAAGAGAGCTAACATCAGGAGCATTAACAATAGAATCACAGCGTCTGAGGCACAAAACCCCATTATGTACGAGAGTCATAAGATCACCATCAACTGCATATGTGCCCCGATTACCATCAAACCCTTCGCCATAGATTGTCAGATAAGTACCGTCTGCGCTGTAGGTATAATCAGTAGTTGTTTCATATCCATAACCTGTAAGTGTCATAGAACCTGTGTTGTTATTCCAAAACCTAAAAACAACCTCTGTACCTTCGGCTTCACCAGACCACTCACCAAATAATCTCTCATCAACAGAAAACTCTTCCACTGAGACAGAGGATAATCCGTCTGATTCCTCGCTTACATATTCAACAAGTGAACATCCTGCTGTAATGATCATTATTATCAAGCATATTATAAGAACACATCTATTATTAGTATTCGGTTGTTTAATACTGGTTATCCGTTTTTTCATCACGGTAAATGCCCCCTTAAGTCCCGTAGATACAGTTAGACTTAGTATGCCTGCGTTATGCGTATTTGCTAGTTTAAGAAGCATTTTCCCGTAAGATGAAGCCTCCTCGCTTCCGAGTACCGCCAGCACTTTCTCATCGCATGCAAGTTCGCAATCGATACCGGAAAGTGCGAAAGCTACCCAGATTAGTGGGTTGTACCAGTTAAGTGCGAATACTATATGCCTCAGTATTATCCAAATAGTGTCGCCTTGTCTGTAGTGACAAGCCTCATGGCACAGCACATATATTGAAAGAGCCTCATCTTCGTTTCCAATATATATGCATTTTCCAAAAAGAAACGGAGTCTTTGCA
>JAEEGL010851390.1_pt1 | contig 11760 bp, 8 predicted proteins | sample 9134231 | NCBI WGS metagenome assembly JAEEGL01 (sample SAMN16246548, study PRJNA631951) | gut metagenome | biome: gut microbiome; feature: rumen; material: fiber-attached | host: Bos | place: Iran: Karaj | collected 2018-10
GATGGTGGTGTGGCAGCGGTAGCAGGTGCCGACGTCGTGGGTGTGCGGCTTGACCTCTTTGAGCAGATTCAGCGCCGTCAGGTCGGCGACGATCGCCTCTCTCGCCTCGGCGGTGGTCATGCCCGCGTATTTGCCGCAGTCGAGCACCTCGGGCTCGTTCTCGGCGAGTCTGCCCTTGGCTTTGAGCGCCTCGTATTCGGCGACGTCGGCGGCTCCCGTCATGTGGCCGTCATAGGTGAACACGCGGACGAGCGGCAGACTGCAGCGCTGACCGACCTCGTAGTCGTTGGGGTCGTGGGCAGGGGTGATCTTGACGACGCCCGTACCCTTTTCCATGTCGGCGTGCTCGTCGCAGACGATGGGGATCTCCTTGTCGAGCAGCGGCAGGATGACGTGGCAGCCGTGAAGGTGCTTGTATCTCTCGTCGTCCTTGTTGATCGCGACGGCGGTGTCGCCGAGCATCGTTTCGGGACGGGTGGTGGCGATTTCGAGCAGCTCGCCCGTCTCCTTGACGGGGTAGAGGATGTGCCAGAAGTGACCCTGCTGTTCCTCGTACTCAACCTCCGCGTCGGAGATGGAGGTGTTGCAGTGGGGGCACCAGTTGACCATGCGGTTGCCGCGGTAGATCTTGCCCTCGTTGTAGAGCTTGACGAAAACCTCGCGGACGGCGTTCGAGCAGCCCTCGTCCATCGTGAAGCGCTCGCGCTCCCAGTCGCAGCTGACGCCCAGCTTGCGGAGCTGCTTGGTGATTCTGCCGCCGTACTCGCGCTTCCATTCCCACGCGCGTTCGAGGAACTTCTCGCGTCCGAGGTCGTCCTTGGAGACGCCCTCCCTGCGCATCGCCTCAACGATTTTCGCTTCCGTCGCGATGGAGGCGTGGTCGGTGCCGGGCAGCCACAGCGCGCTGTAGCCCGACATGCGCTTCCAGCGGATTAAAATATCCTGCAGGGTTTCGTCGAGCGCGTGGCCGATATGCAGCTGACCGGTGATGTTCGGCGGCGGCATGACGATGGTGTACGGTTTTTTATCGGGATCGGCTTCGGCGTGGAAGTAGTTGCCCTCCAGCCAGAAGTCATAGATTATGTCCTCAAATTCAGAGGGCTTATAGGATTTCGCAAGCTCCTTAGCCATAAAATTCGCTCCTTTGGTGAAAAAAATAAGGTATACTTTAGTATTATCTCATTTTCCCCTCCGTTTGTCAATATTTTTAAATCGCGTTTATTTTAAATCGCGGACTAAGGAACGGTGTGGGAGGTTACCTCGCGTTTACGCGTCAGAAGTTCATCAGACATTAAATAATCCCATTTCACAAGGAAAGTTATGAGATAAAGAACCGAACTCTATCAAACCTTTCCGTGTGAAATGGGATTTGTGCGTTGAGATGAACCTCTGTCGCGAAAACGTGAAGCCGCCGATTCAACAAACCCATAGAACGCGATTTAAAATTACCGGTAGCCCTTTCCCTCATGACGCTGAGGATGATCTGCACGTTCGCTTTTTCATACTGATTCAGCGAGCTTTCGTCGAACTGCGACGGCTCGATCGTGCCCTTGTACCATGACTTCGAATTGAAATACGCCTGCAGGTCTGCGGATTTGAATTTCCTGCCGCGCCGGGCGTAGATCTCGTTGAGCGCGTAGGTGATCTGCTTTTCGCTCATGTTTTCCACCTCGCTGCGCTCGATGATGCGCTTGTCGGAGTTGTTGAGGAGGTAGTCCCCCGATGCAGGCGCGGTGGTCTCCTTTTCCTTTTCCTTCCTCTTGTCGCCGTTGGTGGTCGGCGGCACGGTGGTATCGGGCTGATCGACGCCCTTTGAGATGATGATAATGACGGTCTCGTCGCCCGTCACATAGCCGCTTTCGGGTTCCTGACCGAGTACGACCTCCGCCTTGACGGTCTCGCTGTATTCGCGCTTGATGCTGTATTTGACGCCCGATTCGTTAAGCTCGTAGTAGGCGTCCTTCGCGGCCATGCCGACCACATAGGGCACGCTGTAGGTGGGCGCCTGCGTCGTCGGCTCCGCGGTGGTGACGGCTGCCGTCGGCATTTCCGTGGGAGCTGCGGTGGTCTCCTGCACGAACAGCGATTTGACGTTGATGCCGAACGAATCGCCGAACAGCACCAGTCCGACCGCTGCGGACAGCAGCAGAATCAGCGTGATAATGATGGCGAACGCGACCTTGACGCCCGTTCCGACGCCCTCTTTTTCTTCTTCTTCGCCGTCGTATTCGTCATAGTCCTCATAGTTTTCAAAGCCGTCCCGTTCCTTCCGGTCGTCCAAACCGCTCACTTCCTTTCTTCTTATTATTTCTATTCTAGCTGGATTGTTTGGAAAAGTCAATCACTTCGGCAGAAAACAACAGGCGAAAAGTGTACATTTCTGTATGCATTTGTCGAAAAATGCAGAAATTGGCAGGGTGAAAACGTGAAAATTTTCATGAAAACTGTAGAAATATCCATGAAAATATGATATAATGATGAACGGTGGGGTTTCAGAGCCATTTTTCCCAATACCCCTATTCTGACATCAGAGGAGAAGCGAATGAAGCAGTTAAACGGTGTGCTTTTTGCCGCGATGATCAAAAACGGCGCGGCTGCACTGAAAAATAAAAAATCCGAGGTCAACGACCTCAACGTGTTCCCGATCCCCGACGGCGACACGGGTGAAAATATGTTCATGACCATCGACGCGGGCGTGGTCGCGCTGCCCGACGATCCGCGCACGCTCGGAGAGACCGCCAAGCTCGCGGCAAACGGCATGCTGCTCGGCGCGCGCGGCAACAGCGGCGTGATTCTCTCGCGCATCTTCGCGGGTATCGCCCGCGGACTCGAGGGCGTGGAGGAAGCGAATCTCCGCACGCTCCATGCCGCGATGGAGAGCGGCGTCAGGGAGAGCTACAGCGCGGTGGCGGTGCCTGTCGAGGGCACTATCCTGACGGTCTACCGCGACGCGGTTCGCTACGCCGGCTCCCGTATCACGGGCGGCAGCACGCTCGAGACCTACTTTACCGATCTGCACTATGAGCTTTGCCGCTCTCTGGAGCGCACGCCCGACCTGCTCGACGTGCTCAAGGAGGCAGGCGTCGTCGACAGCGGCGGCGCGGGCTTTGTCTATATCGCCGAGGGCATGCGCCGAGCGATCGCAGGCGAGGTGGACGTCCTTTCGGACAGCGGCTCCGAGAAGCGCAAAAACGTCGACCTCAACGCCTTCACCGAGGACAGCGTCCTCGAGTTCGGCTACTGCACCGAGTTCCTCCTGCGCCTGCAGCGCGCGAAGGTCGACCTCGACGCATTTGACGTCAACGCCCTGATCGACTGGCTCAACAGCGTGGGCGACTCCGTCGTCTGCTTCCGCGAGGGCACCGTCGTCAAGGTGCACGTCCACACGAGGAAGCCCGGCGACGTGTTCAACTACATGCAGCAGTTCGGCGAGTTCCTCACCATGAAGGTCGAGAACATGACGCTGCAGCACAACGAGGTGCACGGCGGCGCGAGCTTCAAGTCGAAGATCGAAAAGCCCCGCAAGCCCTACGGCATCGTGAGCGTGGCGGCAGGCAAGGGCATCCGCAGCGCGTTCCGCGAGCTGGGCTGCGACGTGGTGGTCGACGGCGGTCAGAGCATGAACCCGTCCGCCGAGGACATGATCTCCGCGTTCGAGGAGATCAACGCCGACGTGATTTTCGTGTTTCCCAACAACTCCAACATCATGATGACCGCCAAGCAGGCGGCTGAGATATACCAAGGCTCCGACGTGCGCGTCGTGCCCAGCAAGACCATCGGCGACGGCTACGCGGCGATCTCGATGCTCGACACCGATTCGGGCGATACCGACGTGATTCTGGAGCAGCTCGCCGAGATCATCGACGGCGTGGCGACAGGCACCGTCTCGCGTGCGGTGCGCGACGCGGAAAAGGACGGCGTGACGGTCGTCAGGGACGACTACATCGGCTTTGTCGACGACACCATCCTCGTCGACGATGCGAGCAGGGAGCAGGCAGCCCTGACCCTTGCCGGGAAGATGAACGCGGGACGCTACGACATCATGCTCGTCTGCTCGGGCAGCGACGTCGACCCCGATGAGAGCGCGCGTCTGTGCAATACCCTCGCAAAGACCTACCGCAGGACAGAAGTGGTACCCATTGACGGCGGACAGCCGATTTATGACTATATTATCATTTTGGAATAGAAGGAGATTTTGACCATGAGAAAGATACTGATTGCGACAGACTCTTGCTCCGACCTCAAAAAGGAGATCCGCGAGCGCTACAACATCGAATACCTCCGTATGAACACCGTCAAGGACGGCGTTGAGACCATCGCGAGCCTTGACTGGGAGTACTACAGCCCCAAGGATTTGTATGACACCATCCGCAGCGGCAAGCGCGTGACCACCACGCAGGTTCCCGCAAAGGAATTCGAGGCGCGCTTCAAGGAGTGGCTTGAGCAGGGCTATGACATCGTCTACATCGCCTGCTCCTCCAAGCTTTCGGGTTCGGTCAACACGGGCGAAATGGCGGCGAAGGAGCTGCTCAGGGACTATCCCGGCGCGGCCATCCGCTGCGTCGACTCTCTCAACGCCTCCGGCGGCGAGGGACAGGTCGCTGTCAGGGCGGCTCTTCTGCGCGACAAGGGACTCAGCGCCGACGAGATCGCGGACGAGCTTGACAGAGTCAAGAACAACGTCAACCAGTTCGTCACCGTCCACAACCTCAACGCCCTCAAGGCGGCGGGCAGAGTCAAGGCGTCCTCGGCGTTCTTCGGCAACCTCCTCGGCGTGAAGCCGATTCTGGTGTCGGATAAGAACGGCGACAACGTCGCGATCAAGAAGGTCAAGGGCAGACTCAACTCCCTCGAGGAGATCGTCAACCTGACCGTCGACGGCATCATCCCCGAGGACAACGAGTTCATCTACGTCGCCCACGCGGACTGCGGGGACGAGGCGCAGGAGGTCGTGAAGCTCCTCAATGAGAAGCTCCCCAATGTCAAGGTCGAGCTGGGCTACATCGGACCCATCATCGGCGCGTCCATCGGCGCCGACGCGATCGGCATTTTCTGCTGGGGCAAGAGCTGCGAGAGGTTCACCGTATGATGAAGATCATCATTCTGTCGGTCGCCGCGGCGGTATCCTACCTGCTCGGCGGCGTCAACGGCGCGATTCTCGCGTCGAAGCTCTTTCATCACGAGGATATCCGCGACTTCGGCAGTAAGAATCCGGGCTTTACCAACTACAAGCGCGTCTACGGCAACGGCTTTGTCACATGGATGGTGCTGATCTTCGACATCGTCAAGACTGCCGTTCCCGTCTGCCTGACCGCGGTGATCATGTGGATGTGCTATGACGAGTGGCAGTTCGGCGCGCAGTTCGCGGGACTTTGCGCGATGCTCGGACACTGCTTCCCCGTGTGGTACCGCTTCAAGGGCGGCAAGGCGTTCATGGCGGGATTTGCCACCATCTGGTTTGTCGACTGGCGCATGACCCTCGCGGCGACGGCGCTGTTCATGCTGGTGCTGTTCACGCTGAAATATATGTCCGTCGCGTCCTGCACCGCGGCGCTGTTCTGTCCCGTGGTGCTGCCGTTCTTCGGCGTTGCGAGCATCTGGGTCGAGCTGATGGCGATTGCAGGGGCGGCGCTGGTGATACTGCGCCACTACCCGAATTTTATCAAGCTTATGCACGGCGAGGAAAACAAGTTCTCGCTTTCCGGCAAGAAGAATGAAGCAAAATAAGAATATTTTAATCGGGAGCGTGCCGTTTGGTGCGCTCTTTGTTTTCGCGTGCGCCAACCTCCCTAAAAAATCCTTAATACGCGCGAAAAAAGATATTGATTGAACGCTTGAATTGTGTTATAATACCATAGAATGGGTAAAATAGCACATGAAAGGACAGTTTCAGATGATAAAAGAAAATATTTACCGCACTGTCAGCTGCGGTGAGCTAAGAGAAGAAAACATCGGACAGCAGGTGCGCGTAGCGGGCTGGGTCGAGAACATCCGCGACCACGGCGGCGTTATGTTCCTCGACATCCGCGACGAATACGGCGTACTGCAGGTGGTCGTTCACGACGACGCCCTGCTGAAAAATATCAATAAGGAATGCACGGTCACCCTCAGCGGCGAGGTCGTCAAGCGCGACGAGGAGACCATCAACAGGAAGATCGCCACGGGCTATGTCGAGGTTCACACCGAGGACATCACCGTGCTCGGCAAATGCAAAAACGTCCTGCCCTTCGAGGTCGCCACCTCCACCAACACCGGCGAGGACGTCCGCCTCAAATACCGCTTCCTCGACCTGAGAAATCCCAAGGTGCACGAGAACATCCTGTTCCGCTCCCGCGTCGTCGCGTTCCTGCGCCAAAAGATGCAGGAGATGGGCTTCAACGAGATCAACACCCCGATCCTCTCGACCTCCTCTCCCGAGGGCGCGAGAGACTACCTCATCCCCAGCCGCAAGCACAAGGGCAAGTTCTACGCCCTGCCGCAGGCGCCCCAGATCTTCAAGCAGCTGCTGATGGTTTCGGGCTTCGACAGATATTTCCAGATCGCTCCCTGCTTCCGCGACGAGGACGCCCGTGCCGACCGCTCTCCCGGCGAGTTCTACCAGCTCGACTTCGAGATGGCGTTCGCCACGCAGGAGGACGTGTTCGCGGTCGCCGAGGAAGTGCTCTACGAGACCTTTACAAAGTTCTCCGATAAGGAGGTCAGCAAGCCGCCGTTCCGCAGGATTCCGTTCGCCGAGGCGATGGTGACCTACGGCACCGACAAGCCCGACCTCAGAAATCCGCTGATCATCAAGGAAATCAGCGATATGTTCGTTGAGACCGACTTCGCGCCCTTCCGCAGAAAGACCGTCCGCTCCATCAACGTCCCGAACGCCGCTTCCCAGAGCAAGAAGTGGTTCAAGAGAATGGAGGAGTTCGCGCTTTCCATCGGCATGAAGGGACTCGGCTACGTCAAGGTCAACGAGGATATGACCTTTGACGGCCCCATCGACAAGTTCCTGAAAGAGGGAGACCGCGAGGAGCTGATCGCGAGAAACGGCTCCCGGGCAGGCGACGTGATCTACTTCATCGCCGACACCGCGCAGGAGGCTCCCAAGCTCGCGGGACAGATCCGCACCGAGGTAGCGAACCGTCTCGGATTGATCGACACCGGCAAATTCGAGATGTGCTTCATCGTCGACTTCCCGATGTTCGAGCGCGACGACGACGGCAAGATCATCTTCACCCACAACCCCTTCTCGATGCCGCAGGGCGGACTCGACGCGCTCAACAACCAAGACCCCGAGACAATCCTCGCCTATCAGTACGACAGCGTCTGCAACGGCGTGGAGCTTTCGTCCGGCGCGGTCAGAAACCACGATATCGAGATCATGAAGAAGGCGTTCGACATGGCGGGCTACAGCGAGGACGACCTCAAGGCGAAGTTCTCGGCGCTCTACAATGCGTTCCAGTACGGCGCGCCGCCGCATGCGGGCATGGCGCCGGGCGTCGACAGAATGCTCATGCTCCTCAAGGACGAGGAGAATATCCGCGAGGTTATCGCGTTCCCGATGAACTCCAACGCGCAGGATGTGCTTCTCGGCGCGCCCGGTGAGGTCACCGAGCAGCAGCTCAGAGAGGTGCACGTCAAGCTGCGCTGACAGACAGCGAAAAGGTGATAAATATGGTAACAAGAGAAGATGTGGAAAACATCGCCCTGCTCTCCAAGCTCTTTGTCCCCGAGGAGGAGCTGGACGGGCTGACCGAATCGATGCAGAAAATCGTCGACTTTGCGGACGCGATCAACAACGCGCCCGCGTCCGACGAGGACTTTGACAATATCAACAACCTCTCCAACGTGTTCCGCGAGGACGAGGTCGTGCCGTCCTTCCCCGCGGAGGAAATCCTGAAAAACGCCCCCGAGCAGGCGGAGCAGCATTTCCTCGTGAGAAACAGAGAATAGGAGGCGCGCTATGGGTACTATCGCAAAAATACATGACATGCTCGTCGGCAGGGAGGTCTCCTGCACCGAGCTGACAAAGCAATATCTCGAAGCGATCGAGAGCGCGAACGGCGAGCTGAACGCCTACGTCACCGTCACGCCCGACGAGGCGCTGAAAGCAGCCGCGGCGGTCGATCAGAAGCTCGCGGCAGGCGAGGAGATCGGCATGCTCGAGGGCGTTCCGATGACGCTAAAGGACAACATGTCCACCAAGGGCATCGAGACAACCTGCTGCTCGAAGATCCTGACGGGCTACAAGCCCATCTACGACGCGACGGTCTGGGAAATTCTGAAATCGCAGAACAGCGTCCTCCTCGGCAAGACCAACATGGACGAGTTCGCGATGGGCTCCTCCTGCGAGAACTCCTGCTTCGGGGGCGCCATGAACCCGTTTGACACCGCGCACGTCGCGGGCGGCTCCTCGGGCGGCGGCGCATCCGCAGTCGGCGGCAACCTCGCGGCATTCGCCCTCGGCTCCGACACGGGCGGTTCCATCCGTCAGCCCGCGTCCTTCTGCGGCGTTGTCGGCTTGAAGCCCACCTACGGCGCGGTTTCGCGTTACGGCCTGATCGCCTACGCAAGCTCCCTCGACCAGATCGGTCCCATCGCCAAGAGCGTCGAGGACGCGTCCCTTGTCTTTGACGCGATCGCGAAGCAGGACAAGCGCGACTCCACCTCCAAGGGCGGCGGCAATACCTACGCGGCTCTCCAAAACGACATCAAGGGCATGAAAATCGGCATTGCGCGCGAATACCTCGACGGCGTCCGCGACGACGTCAGAGAAGCGGTGCTCGCCGCGGCGGAGGTCTACAAGAGCCTCGGCGCGGAGATCATTTATTTCGATCTGCCGATTCTCAAATTCGCTCTGCCCGTATACTATATTATTGCGTGCGCGGAGGCTTCCTCCAACCTCGGACGCTACGACGGCATCCGCTACGGCTACAAGACCGCGCACTACAACGGCACGCACGACATGATCTGCCGCACCAGAAGCGAGGGCTTCGGCGAGGAGGTCAAGAGAAGAATCCTCCTCGGCACCTACGTCCTCTCGGCGGGCTACTACGACGCTTATTATAAAAAGGCGCAGAACCTCCGCGGCGCCATCATCAGCGCGTTCAACAAGGCGTTTGAGCAGTGCGACGTGATTCTCGCGCCCACCGTCCCGATGACCGCCTTTGAAAAGGGTCACGCCACCTCCGACCCGATTGAGACCTACCTCACCGATATCTGCACCGTTCCCGTCAACATCGCGGGACTGCCTGCCGTTTCGGTTCCCTGCGGCTTCAACGCCAAGGGAATGCCCATCGGCATGCAGCTGATCGGCAGAAGCTTCGGCGAGGCGACGATCCTCAACGCCGCCTACCGCTGGCAGCAGGCGGCTCCCGAGAAATTTACCGATACAAAGTGGGGTGTCAAGCTGTGAAATACGAATTAGTTTCGGGTTTTGAAACCCACATCGAGCTGCAGACAAAGACCAAGATCTTCTGCGGCTGCACCACGCAGTTCGGCGGCGAGCCGAATACGCACTGCTGTCCCGTCTGCATCGGTCTGCCCGGCACGCTGCCCGTCCTCAACCGCGAGGTCGTGCGCTTTGCCATCCGCGCGGGTCTTGCCGTCCACGGCGAGATCGCCGAGATCGCCAAGATGGACAGAAAGAACTACTGCTATCCCGATCTGAGCAAGGCGTACCAGATCTCGCAGCTCTACGCGCCGCTGATCATCGGCGGCTATGTGGAGCTTTCAAACGGCAGAAAAATCCGCCTGCACCACATCCACATCGAGGAGGACGCGGGAAAGCTGATTCATCAGCACGGCGACACCTACGTCGACTACAACCGCGGCGGCGTTCCGCTGATCGAGATCGTCTCCGAGCCTGACATCCGCTCGATCGACGAGGCGAAGGAGTACGTCGAGAAGCTGCAGCAGGTCATGCGCTACATCGGCGTTTCCGACTGCAAGATGCAGGAGGGCTCGATGCGCTGCGACGTGAATATCTCCGTCCGTCCCGCAGGCAGCGAGGCGTTCGGCACGCGCACCGAGATCAAGAACATGAACTCCATCAACAACATCGCAAAGGCGATGGAGTATGAATACGACAGACAGGTCGACCTGATCGAGAGCGGCGGCAAGGTGGTGCAGGAGACGCTGCGCTACGACGACGCGACGGGCACGACTTCCTCGATGAGAAGCAAGGAGGACGCGCACGACTACCGCTACTTCCGCGACCCCGATCTGGTGACGATCAACATCTCCCGCGACGAGGTCGAGGAGCTGCGCGCGCAGCTGCCCGAGCTGCCTGCCGACAAGTGCAGGCGCTACATCGACGAGCTGGGCATCCCCGAAAAGGACGCGGCGCTGCTGACGAAGTACCGCCGCATCAGCGAGTTCTTTGACGCGGCGATCGAGGGCGTGAAGTCGCCCAAGACCGTGTCGAACTTCATCATCGGGCAGATGTTCCGCCGCACCGAGACCGAGGACGACAAGGAGAAATTCGAGGTCGGCATCACGCCGCAGATGCTCGGGGAGCTGGTGAAGCTGCTCGACAGCGGCAAGATCCGCAACAATCTCGCGAAGTCCACGCTCGAGAAGATGCTCGACAGCGGCAAGGGCGCGCTGGAATTCATCAGCGAGAGCGACATGGGCGGCGTCGACGACAACGCGCTGCTGGAGCTGTGCCAAAACGCGATCGCGGGCAACGCCAAGGCAGTCGCGGACTTCAAGGGCGGCAAGGAAAAGGCGCTCAAGGCGCTGGTCGGCAACGTCATGAAGAACAGCCGCGGCAAGGCGGACGCACAGGCGGCGGAAGCCAAGATCAAGGCGCTGATTCTGGGAGAATAAGAAAAGAGGTCTGCATAAGCAGACCTCTTTTAGTTTGGAGTTGCGGGTGAGAACCCGCTGTCAATTCGCGGCGGGTGAGAACCCGCTGTCAATTCGCGGACTATAGGACGGCGTGTCAGGAAACAGCGCGTTTGCGCGGGAAATGTTCATCTTTTCGCACGAATCCCATTTATTAAGGAAAGGCTTGAAACAGTGTGAAGTTTGGAGTTTGGAGTGTGGAGTTTTGGGTTCTCACCCGCCGAGGTTGACAAAATGGCAGATTTGTTATATAATATTTCCAGTTATTTTCACAAAGAGGTGTTAATTATGAACAAAATTCTGAGAGGAATTGCAGCTGCGGCAATGTCGGCGCTCATGCTGACGGGCGCCGCCGCGGTTCCTGCCTTTGCCGCGGAGAGCGGCTTTGAGGAAGCCGGCGGAATCGGCATCACCGTGTCGGCTGCCGCTATCAAAAACAACGGCTTCGCGTCCGCGGTGCAGGGCGCGCTCAACACCGCGAGAGACTTCGCGAACGCGTCCAATCGCGCTACCGTCAAGGTCGCGGAGGGCGACTATACGCTCTACGGCTGCCTGAATATCTACAGCAACACCACCCTTGACCTCACGCGCGTGACGGTCACGCGCGGCGGCGCGGGCAACATGCTCCGCACGGGCGCGAACGACTCTCCGACCTCCGGCGTGACGGGCTACGCCCACGAGAACATCACGCTCATCGGCGGCACCTTCGACGGCAATGCAGACGCGAACACCATGCTCAAGGCGGCTCACGCCAAGAACTTCGTCATGGAAAACGTGACTGTACGCAACGAGAAGGAGGGTCATATGATGGAGGTCGCGGGCGTCGACGGCTTCACCGTCCGGAACTGCACCTTCAAGGATCAGATCCTTTCACCCGGCGGCATCGGCTACGAGTCGATTCAGCTCGACATCCTCCACAGCGCC
>JAEEGL012237622.1_pt1 | contig 11760 bp, 11 predicted proteins | sample 9134231 | NCBI WGS metagenome assembly JAEEGL01 (sample SAMN16246548, study PRJNA631951) | gut metagenome | biome: gut microbiome; feature: rumen; material: fiber-attached | host: Bos | place: Iran: Karaj | collected 2018-10
ATCAGATGGATGATATTGTCTGATTCTCTGTGTCCGAATCTCTCTGAAATCTATAAATCCCATATCCTCGACTGTTTTCCGAAAGCAGTCCGAAGTTTCCCATCTTCTGAGGGGATTCCTACGACCTTCCGATGGGGTTCGGCCCAGGCGGAGTCAATTGTTTCCACATCAACGTTTATCATTGAGTAGTCTTTACTCACATCGTACTGGCAGGTTGGAGGATGCAGACTCAGGATTACGTGGCGCTCATTCTGGTGTATCTGATCATCGGCGTGTCGTTGGCTGTTTCGGCTTATCTGGAGAAGAAGAATTCCAGAATAGACACCCGCAAAGTGGTCCACATCGGAGTCGGAACTTTCGTTTTCGTCTGGTGGATGTTCACCGAGAACTGGGTTATGCTGATCTTTTTCACCATTCCCTTCGCAATAATACTATTCTTCGCGATGATCAAGGGCAACAAGATATCCGAGTCCAAGCTTGGGGAGATATCCAACAACGGGCACAAGACCGGGCTGTTCTTCTATGCCATCACGATCACCGTATTGGTATTGCTCTGCTCCGACCACTGGACAGCCGCTTCCATAGGCGTCATAGCGATGACTTTCGGCGACGGCTTCGGCAGCGTCATCGGCAAAAAGTTCGGCAAGCACAAGATCATCAACGGCAAGTCCGCGGAGGGAACTTTCGGCGTGTTCGCTTTCACGGCCGTCATATCCTTGATTCTCATAGCTTTCTACGGTTTTCTGGCTTCGTCAGGGTGGTATCCGGCCGGAGTCTATTCCGGCATTGTGCCGCCATATGTGGCATGCGCGGTCGCAGGTGCGTTGGCCGCGGCCATAGAGGCCGTATGCAACGGGGCATACGACAATCTGGCCGTCCCGCTTACCGTGGCGCTCGCGATGGCTCTCCTGGGGCTTTGACATGACCTGGTATGTCGTGGATGGGATGGACGGATGCGGGAAGACGACCTGCGCTGATTTCCTCAGAGATAAATTGGAGTCCGAAGGCCGCAGGGTTTTCATGGTGTCGCATCCCGACACATCCTGCCTGGCCGGGAAGCTGGAATACGGCTATCTACATAAAGAGGGGAAACTGGCCAAGATCCTTTCCACGGTGTTTTTCATCCTTGACGCGGTGAACTCCATATTCCGCATGAGAATCCACTCCAAAAGGTATGACGATTTCATCTTCGTCAGGTATCTGATGTCGGTCGCCTATCTTCCGGACGGGATTTACAAGAAAGCGTACGGCCCCATAACGAAGCTGTTTCCGATGCCGGACGAGTTCATCCTGGTGGACGTGGACGCGGAGACCTCGATGAAGCGCATCATGGGGCGCGGGGAGGATCTGGAAGCCTTCGAGAATTTGGAGGATCTCACACACATCCGCGAGAAAATGCTGTCCCTCTCGGACGGATGGCATGTGATAGACAATACCCTGAGTTTGGAGACGGTAAGGTCATCGATCTCTGAAATCGCCGATTCTACGCTTTCGAAGGGATGAATCGCTTATAGGTGCAAGCCGGGGACACTCTTCAGGCATATCCCGCGGCTATGCATGCGCCGGCTCCGAAGGCGGCTCCCATGAGCGCCGTGACGCAGTTGTTCGCGTATTTAGAGATTATACCGCGATCTTCCAGCGTGGCACCCAGAACGCTGTCCATGAAGTTCCCGAATACCCCTGCGACGAATGGGATGATGAGTACCCAGTCGAGAGTGTGGGCCATTATGAGCCATCCCAGAACAGCTATGGCCAGGGATGCGGCTGTGGATACGGCAGTTCCCAGCAGCGATATGCCCCCGTTGGTTCCCGGCGATACCTTCTTGAAATTGGTGATCAGGAAGACTTCCCTGTCGCGGATGCCTATCTCCGACGCTATCGTGTCGGCCCCGGCGACAGTCATGGTGGATATGAACGCCACGAAGAAAAGCGTCGGCTCCATCGGCCAGATGGCGTTGATCAGGACTATCGCGCACGGCGGGATGCCTACCCCGGCCACGTTCTTCCATGTCCGCTCGCCTTTCTTTCCCTCTTGGAGGCCACGTTTCTTCTTATCGTAAAGCCCGTTCCATGTCGCTGCGAATCCGGTGACGGTGAATATCGTCATCAGGATGAACGCTTCCAGAGAACCGAATATTCCTGTGAACGATCCGACCAGTAACGAGGCTGCCGCCCCATCTTTGGTAAGGCAGCCGGTTTTGAGCGCTGCGAGGGACAGCAGGGTTGAGAGAGCCACCGCCAATGTCGCAAACGATATGGCATCCATGGCTGTCCATTGGAATCTGCTTTATAATATCATGCCAAAAATCAGAGCGATTCCAGCAGCTCGGTGGCGTATTTGATGCACAGAGAGCGGTCTTTCAGAGGGAAAAACATGATTTTCCCGGAGGGATAGAGGGTGACCTCCATCCCGTTCCAGGTGAATGTCAGCTCCAGCTCGCCAACTTTGGATATCGGGCATCCCCGGGCGGAGATGGATTCGGCGGCCTTCGCCATGTCTATGTCCATGGGTTCGGCGGAAATGGCCATGAATGAATCACCTCCGCAGAGGCGGGACGTCGTGAATCTCATCTGAGGCTCTCCAAAAGCGTGCGGGCGTTTTTATGGAAGGTCTCTAGGTCGGAATCGTTGACCAGCATATGCTCGGACAGAGCTATAACCTCGGCGATGCCCCATCCTATCTCCAAGTTATCGCGCGCGTCGAATTCCTTTTCATCGCGGGGAGCATCTTCCCTGTTTCTGTTCACCAGCCTTCTGAAGCGCTCGCTTCTGGGGGCATGTATGGCGACTATGAGCACGTCATCCGAGACGCGGCGGAACGAGCGGACCTCGTCCATGCTCCTGCATCCGTCGACGAAGAACAGATCGCCCGACATGCGTTTGACCGACCTCTCGGCCCAAACGTCCTTGCCATACCTTTCCCTCTCTCTTGCGGCGAATTCTCCGACGGAAAGCCCCTCGGACTCCGCGCGGGATTCCGCGTAGGATTCTCTGACGACGTCGCCCATCCTGACGAAATCGAATCCCATCGAGCGCGCGACCTTCAGCAGCTCCTCTTTCCCGGAGCCTGGCATCCCTGCGACGACTATGATTCTCATCTGATCACAGCAGGTTGTCGGAGATGTTCGTCAATATCCTGTCGCAGTAGCAGCATCTGAGCTGGATGGGGTGCCTGCTGACGACCGTGAACTCCGGCGATACGGGCTCCCCCTTGTTGGTGATGCAATTGGGGTTGCTGCACTTGGCCAGGCCGCTGACGTGGTCGTCCAGATGGACGGTGAACTTTTCCGCGACGTAATAGTCTCTGATGATGGAGATGGTCGCATCAGGGGCGATGAGAGCGATCTTATCTACGGTAGCCGAATCCAGCTCTCTGTCCTCTATCTTGATGAGGTCCTTCCACTTGGTCTCTTTCGTGGAGGGAACATGGATCCCTATGCTGATGCATGAATCGATGTTGTTCTCGCTCACGCCGAGTATTTTCATCACGTTGAGCGCTTGGCCGCAGGCGATGTGGTCTATGACGGTGCCGTTCCTGATGGGCGCAAGTTTGATCTCTTTCACAGCAGGATTCGTCTGCATCACATCTCACCTCCCAAAATGGCGCTGAGAAGGGCCATTCTCACGGGGACCCCGTTGAATGCCTGCTTGAAATATCTTGCATGCTGTGTTTCATCCACTTCCGGCGCTATCTCTCCGACCCTGGGAAGCGGGTGCATGACGATCATGTCGTTCTTTGCTTCCCTGAGGATCGCGTTGTCGATCCTGTAGGTGCCGGCAACTTTGCTGTATTCCGACGGGTCGGGGAACCTTTCCCTCTGTATCCTCGTCACATAAAGGACGTCCGCCTGGTCTATGACGTCTTCCAGCACGGCGGTCTTGCGGGGATGGCAGCCTTTCTCTTCAAGATGGGCGACTATGTCGTCGGGCATCTGGAGGCTTTCCGGCGCTACCAAGGTGATTTTGGCGCCGAACATGGTGAGAGCGTCGGCCAGGGAATGGACGGTCCTGCCGTATTTCAGGTCGCCCACCAGAACTATGTTGAGGCCGTCGAGGGTGCCTTTCGCCTCCCTCATCGTGAAAAGGTCCAGAAGAGTCTGGGTCGGGTGGGATCCGGCCCCGTCCCCTGCGTTGATGACTGGGTTTATCGAGAATTTGGCCGCCAATCTCGCGGCTCCCTCGTACGGATGCCTCAGGACGATGAGGTCGCAATAGGCATCCACCATTTTTATGGTGTCCGCAAGGGTTTCTCCCTTGGATATCGAGGTCATGGACATCTCGGACACGTCTATGACGTCGCATCCAAGCCTGTACGCTGCACTCTCGAACGAGAGTTTTGTGCGGGTGGAAGGCTCGAAGAAAAGGTTGCCGAGGATCTTGCCGTCTAGGATGCGTCTCGTCTTGTCGCCGAGCGCATACGGAACCATCTTCTGGGAAAGGTCCAGAATGCCTTCGATCTGGTCCTTGCTGAAGTCCCTGATTGACACAACGTCTTTGTCGTAGAGGTCCATGGGCTTCCCTATCGCCATGGCCGTTATTAACTGTATTCTTCCGGGTTTCCGCAACCATTAATATCTTTACGGGCGTCGGCAGAAGCATGTTGGACATCGTCTCCCGGTCCCAGAGAGGCAGAGTTTGCGAATATTCCAGGGGAGACTGCCGTATCACGTCTCCTTGCGCCATAAAATACGTTCCAGGGGAATCCGTTTGGATCGAGGCGGGCGGATGCGGCAGGACGCTTCATTTCATGGGCTCCGATATCCACTTGGAAGGCGGACTTCTGACCACTGCGTCATCGGGGATGGGCGGCATTTCGCCCTCCAAGGACGGGATACAGGTCGTCAGGCTGCCGATCCCCGAGGATTTCGTTCCGGACGAGGATGCGGAAGCGGTCGTGGTCCCGAACGCGTATGAGCTGAGGCACGACCCCCGCCGCGCCGTCGATGCCGTCATCAGGCTGAGGGAGGCATGCGGCTTCGGCAGAATCCTGTGCATGCTGGGCATCGCGGAGCCGTCGACCGCCTCCATTCTCGCGTATATGGGAGTGGACATGTTCGACGCATCGCTGCCGGAGGCGATGGGGCTGAGCGGCATCAGGCAGATTCCGGAGGCCGACATGGTAACCGGCAAGGACGAATCCGAGGCGAACGTCCGTGAGCTGGATGCCGAGCTTGAGAAGGTGAGGGCGTTCATCGGATGCGACAGGCTAAGGGAGCTCGTCGACCAGAGGTCATTCTCATCCCCTTCTTCCGTCGCTCTCCTGAGGATATACGACAGGGTTGGATACGCCTACGCCGAGGAGGTCTGTTCCACCGTCGGATGCAGATTCTGCTGCAATTCTACCCAAGCCCTCAGGAGGCCCGACATCAGGAGGTACAGGGACAGGATGAAATCCTACAGGAAGCCGGCCAACAAGAGGATACTGCTTCTGCTGCCGTGCTCGGCGAAGAAACCCTATCATATCTCCAAATCACACAAGGCATTCTCGTCGGCGATACACACCGCTCCCCACGACACCCTCGTCCACGAGGTCATAGTCACGTCACCGTTGGGGGCCGTCCCGCGCGAGCTGGATGCCATGTACCCTGCCAACGCTTATGACATTCCTGTAACCGGAGAATGGAAATGCGAGGAGAAGGCGATGATAAGGGAGATGATTGGCGATATCATCGCCCAGGGATATGACAAGATAATATGCCATTTGGGCGAGGACAGCGAGCTGGTCGAGGGTCTGGCTGATATGGAATTCACTGTCGTCGGAGATCCCACTTCTCCGGCGTCGCTGGAGAATCTGGACAAAGCGCTCAGAGCCGCCGCGGAAGGCATGGAACCCGTCGATTATCTCGACGATCGCAACAACCAGCTCAGATCCGTTCTGGAATTCCAATTCGGAAAGGAGGCGGCAGACCTTCTGATGGACGGAAACTCCTATGCAATCGGCAAATTCCCTTATTGGAAGCTGTTCCGCGAGAACCCAGAGAAGCGTTCCGAGAAGGTGCAGCTGGGGATGATGACCCCGGAAAGAGGCATGCTCTCCCTTACGCTGGACGGGGCGAAGATCCTTGCGGAGAAAGGGTTCAACACTGTCGAGATCATGGATTTCGAGATGAAGGGCAGCCTGTTTGCCGTAGGAGTCTTATCGGCGGATCCGAGGATTCGCATAGGGGATGAGGCCATAGCGGTCTGCGGGGGCGAAGTCCGCGGAGTCGGCGTGGCGATGATGTGCGGCAGAGAGATGGCGGACCTGAAGAGAGGCATCGCCGTCAAAATGCGCCACAGATCGAAGTGAAGTTCGCATCTCGCATCAGGGGGCGGGGACCATTCCCTTCCGGCTCCCCTGATTTCGTCACGAGTACCTTTCAGGCTCCGATTTGACGAGTACCACTTCGGATGGTGCTCTCAACAGTCCCGGAAAGCTTTTCTTCGAGGGGATAATCGAGGGGATCCGTCGTCGTACTGGAAACGGAGGCGATTGGCCCTTCGACCCTGAGATATCATTCGCGATATTGTGGCCGGACGGATGCCGGCAGAGCCGCAAAAGGTTCTGAGGCGTCTCAATACGGCAGTCATCCGTGTTGCTGAGGGGCTTCCGCACTTTCGGGCACCCCCTAGTCTTTTTTAAATACCGTTCTTTTGATGATTGTTCTGAGGGCATGTGAGTGCATCCAACGCTGTGCTCTCTGGCGGCAGCACGCAATCCCTTCAATCCCTATCCCCGCTGCCGTCGATCCCTTCTTTTCTGTATCTGATGGCGAGACGTCTGAGGGCATATCCGGCGGCGAATCCTATCGCGATCCCGGCGATGGCCAGCAAAATATCGTTGGCGTCAGATACCATTGCGCAGGCGCTTATGAGGACGGTGGCCATGGAACCCACCGTGAGGCCCATGATGGCCCCGAAAGATGCCGTCCTGTGCCTGTCCAAGCATATTCTTATCGCTTTTGTGAGAAGAATGGCTGCCACCAAGGCTCCTGCGATCATCGGTGCCAGATAGACGAGGTTAAGCCCGGAGACGGCCGCAAGGAATGCGTCGTAAAGCCCCAAGGCGACCAGCACGGTGGATCCGCTCACACCCGGCAACACCGTGGCGACAGCGTATATGGCTCCGATCAGAAGCATGCCCATCATCGAAGGCTCAGTGCTTCCCGTGCCTCTTATCGGCAGGAGCGCAAGTATGGCGGCGAATCCTATGGCGAATGCGACCCACCATGTTTTCCCCGCAGGTTCGGACCTGCCTTCCATAGCTTTGACGTCGGGGATCTGGCATAGGATGAGGATGCCGAAGAAGAACATCGCCGGCATCTCCCACTTGAGGATCACGTAGTCCAGGAAAACGGAGCATGCGAACAGCCCGACCATGATTCCCACGGCGACGACGGCCATGAAACGGATGTCAGCGATGAGGCGTCTGATGCTGGATACGGCCAGGATCACCCTTTCATAGAGGCCGAAAATGACCAGCATCGTGGATCCGCTGGCTCCGGGGAGGGCGGATACGATACCCACCAGGGCTCCCACCGCGGCCGTCGTCCAATCCTTCATGGGATGCGGTATCCCGAATCTGCTATAATAGTATGGGAGGGAAGCCTTGGCGATAGGAAATACTATACCAGCCGGAATCCATCAGGCAGCGAAATGGCAGACATAATGATCCGCAAGAGGAAGAGGATGAGGTCCAAGGAGGTCAAAGCCCTGTCCTCCGAGCTGGAAGGGATTCTGGGCGTCCCGGTGTTCTCCGAGGACGATCCGGTCGATATGGCCGAGAGCTCGGATTTCAGCGTGATATTCGTGGGCGGGGACATATACGGGATCGTGAAGGACGGGAAGCCTTTTCTGACTCTGAGGGGGATAATGAAATACAGGCCCGCAGCCAGATACGTCACCGTGGACATGGGCGCCGTGCCGTTCGTCGCCAATGGGGCGGATGTCATGGGTCCCGGGATACTGGAGGCGGACCCGTCCATAGCCGAGGGCGATCTGGTTTGGGTGAGGGACGTCAAGAACAATGCGCCCCTGGCGGTCGGGATCGCATTGCGCTCGGCCGAGGAGATGGGAGCGAAAGCCCCCGGAAAAGCCATCAAAACCATACATTTCGTCGGCGACAAGCTTTGGAAAGTCGGCGAATGAATGCCGGGGGAATTCCCGGCATCATCCTTTTATCACTCCGAACGGGGTGAGCTTGCATACTTTGGCGGTGAGCCCTGCGGAGCATACGACTTCGATGACTTCGTCCACGTCCTTGTACGCTTCTGGGGCCTCTTCCAGGACGCCTTCGTCGGAGCCATGCCTCAGGTAGATGCCCGCGTCGTCCATCTCTTTCCTGACGCCTTCCACCGTGAGGCTTCCGATCGCTTTCTTCCTGGACATCAGCCTGCCCGCTCCGTGGCAGGTGGATCCGAAGGTCTCCTCCATCGCGCCTTTCCTGCCGGCCAGAACGTAGGTTCCCACGCTCATGTCGCCGGGTATGATGACCGGCTGGCCGTAGTCCCTGTACCTCATCGTTATCTCGCTTCTCCCGGGCGCGAAGGCGCGGGTGGCCCCTTTCCTGTGCACAAGGACATCCTCGTGGTGGCGGTCGATGTCGTGCCTCTCTTTTTTGGCGATGTTGTGCGCCACGTCGTAGACGACTTCCATGCCCATGGATTCGGCGGAATCCCCGAGGATCCTCTCGAAGGACTCCCTCGCCCAATGGGTGATCATCTGTCTGTTCGCCCAGGCGTAGTTCGCTCCGCAGCACATCGCTTTGTAATACTCGTCGCCAAGCTTGGAATCCAGCGGCGCGCAGGCGAGCTGCCTGTCAGGGAGCTTCACGGAATTCTGCTTGACGTAGCGCTCCATCTGCTGGAGGTAATCCGTGGCTATCTGGTGCCCGCATCCCCTGGACCCGCAGTGGACGGTGATGGTGACCGTCCCCTCTTTGAGTCCGAAGGCTTTGGCGGTTCTCTCGTCGAACACCCTGTCCACGACGTCCAGCTCCAGGAAATGGTTGCCGGATCCGAGGGACCCGAGCTGGGGGAGACCCCTTTTCAGGGCTTTGTCGCTCACCAGGGAGCTGTCGGCATCAGCCATGTGGCCGCCTTCCTCGGTGACTTCCAGGTCCTTTTCCCATCCGTACCCGTTTTCTACCGCCCACTCGGAGCCGTTTGTCAGGATTTCCGCCAGCTCCTTGTATCCCACATGGGTGAGGCCTTTGGAACCGAGCCCGGAGGGGACGTTCCTGTACAGCTCGTCCACGAGAGCGTTCTTCTTATCGCCAATGTCGTCGATGGTGAGATCGGTTTTAATCAGGCGGACGCCGCAGTTTATGTCGAACCCTATCCCGCCGGGCGAGATGGATCCGCTTTCCGCATCCACGGCGGCGACCCCGCCGATCGGGAACCCGTATCCCCAGTGGATGTCGGGCATCGCCATGCTGCTGCCGACTATGCCGGGTATGCATGCGACATTCGCAGCCTGTTGCGGGGCGTTGTCGGAGCGAACCTGCTCGATCATGCCCTCGCTGGCGAAAATCACGGCGTTGGTCCTCATCCCAGCCGATTCGTCTTTCGGAATCTCCCATCTGTTTCCGTCGATCTTTCTGAGTCTGCCTTCCCAAGCCATGCTGTCACCGCTGATGCTTCGATCGGTATATCCATAAAATATCGGGTACTCAGAAGGGCCGGGACCGAGATTTGAACCCGAGTCAGGGGATCCACAGTCCCCTAGTCTAACCAAGCTAGCCTATCCCGGCCATGCTGCGAAATCCGCTATCAGGTTCCCTTACATAAACCTTTGTCCTTTCTGCTGGGCAGCCCGGCGCCGATCGGTAGCGGCCCTGTTTTTCGGCGGCCGCGGACAGAGGGCCATCCAAAGGCTTCCTCAGCCATTCCCAGCCGTTTCGGAATAGGGTTCGCCTGTCCAAATCCAGTACGAAAGCATCAGCAGATTGGGTATTGATTGTTAAATACAGATAATAAAATAACCGCGTATGGAAGATGAACTCAGAGCGCCATCGGCAGATGAGGAGAACTCTCCCAGCGAGGAAAAGGATGCGGCTCCTCCCAAGAAAGCCGCCAAGAAGTCCGTTAAGACAGCCGCCAGGAAAGTCCGGCCGAAAAAAGTGTCTGAGGACAAGATTCTGTGCGATGAATTGCTTTGCTCTTCTTCTCCCGAGGACCACTCCAAAGCGTATGAGATAGCTTCCAAACATCTGGGCACCCAATGGGGCAAATACTATGCTTTCCGCATGGAATACCTCGGCATTGGGACGGAGCGCAACACCAAGAAAGCCATGAAAACCCTGCACACAGGCACGCCGCTCCTCAGAAGGCAGGGGAGGTCCCCGATCCTGTTTTCCATAAATCCGGCCATCTTCGATTACAGCAAGATCGTCATATGCGGTTCGCCCGAGGAATTGCGCGTCCTGTACTGCGTGTGCTTCGAATATTCTGTCCGCCCGGATTACTACAAAACCGATCCCGGCGCCAAGGTCTTGGATATCATGGGAGAGGAATGCCCCAACAACAAGGAGTCCAAATGCTACATAATGTTTGATTCAGCCAAAAAGAAGTATACCAAATCCACCAAATGCTTCTATTACCACCCGTCAACGGAGGATTACATCCCCGACGAGAGCTCGCTGCTCTTATTGGATAGCAGGCTTGCGACCAAGGACCCCACGGTCCGCGCCGAGGGGAAGATCAAAGAGAATCTGGAGAAGATTCTGGCCGCCAAGGGATGCTCCGGAAGGAAATGCGAGGTGGTCGTCCTGAACCCGGAGATACATTCCAGGCAGATGCAGGTATCGGATTTCGACGGGCCTGTCTTCCTGGATCAGCGCCCGTTCAACGAGGCCGGCCTCTACGTGTCGACGCATAGGAAAAGGGTGGACGCCGTAGGTTCCTTGGAACTTATAGACATCATGTACCGTCTCGGCCGCGCCTTATACCAGAAGTTGAGAGCTTTAGGCGGAAGGGCGATCATGTGCTCCTTCCCGCATATGGGGGACAATTTCAGATGGCTTTGCAGATACGACGGCCTGGATTACTCGGATGTTACTTTCGTCGTCGCCGAATCGTCCGCCATGCTCCCGAAGCTTCTGGGGGTCAAGGGCACCGTGATATCTCTCAAGGATTCCAGATGTCTCCGCATGTACAACTCGATGCTGGCCGAGCCGGACGATTCCTTATTGGTAGTCCCGTTCAGGCCGCTTTACCCTGCGGCCGCCTATTTCTACGATTACCAGACGAACCTGGCCACCGGAATATCCAAGCGCCTCCATGAGCCCGGTCTGATAGGATTCGAAACCGAAAACGGGGAATTGCCCAAGAGAAGCCGGTTCAGGAATTGCCATAAGATCCTTCTCAATCCGTACGGGAATTCGGTCATGCACAGGTCCGCCGAAGAGAGGGACAGGGACGACAGGATCATGAGGGCTCTGGCGCGTTTGCTGCTTAAAGAAGGGTTCGAAGTTTATACCAACGCGCCGTTCCCCGATCAGAAGCTTCTCCTCCATACCAAGAGGTATTCGGCCTCCGTGGAGCAGATGGTCCATGGGATTTTCGAGTTCGATCTGGTGGTCACTGTCTTCACCGGATTCATGGAGGCTCTCATCCCGACAGGGTGCAACTTGGTTGTCCTCGGCTACTCCAACGGCGACACCAGGGGCTCGATGGCGTCCCGTTTCGGCTCCGGCAGCTACTGGGAGTTCAATGTCCTGGAGGATAAGCCCATCAGAATCGTCATGAAGGTTCTGAAAATCGCGAGAGAGGTATCCGGCAA
>JAEEGL012644158.1_pt1 | contig 11760 bp, 8 predicted proteins | sample 9134231 | NCBI WGS metagenome assembly JAEEGL01 (sample SAMN16246548, study PRJNA631951) | gut metagenome | biome: gut microbiome; feature: rumen; material: fiber-attached | host: Bos | place: Iran: Karaj | collected 2018-10
CGTCAGGTTGCGCACCAGGTTCGTCATGGCCAGCGTGGTGGTGGCGAGGTGCGGCTCGCACATCCGCCAGTACCAGCGCGAGACGGTGGGCCAGTCGGACGCGGTGGAGAGCCACACGCCCTGCAAGCAGCGCGAGAGGGGCGGCATGTTCGGCTCGGAGAACGCCTGCGGGACGTCGCGAGCCGTCCAGCGTAGCAAGGTGCGTCCGCCGCCCAGCGGCACGTTTGCGGCGCGGACCACGGTGTTGCTGTTGGGGTGACGGAGGACAGAGTGGCGGACGGGATTGGCATCCGGCTGGTCCACGGTGATGACGGTCGAGAGGATCGGAGCCGTGTACTCGAGCATGTTGTAGTCCGCCCACGTGCCCTTCATGCGCGACTTGCGCGTGCGGCGGCAGTAGCGCACGTGGCGGATCTCGCCCACGGCGAGGCCGGGGATGGCGCACGTCATGCGCCGCTGGAGGGGATCGACGATGTTCGAGCTCATGCCGGAGTTGTCCGTGGCCGTCTTCTGCAGGCGCGCGAAATCGACCGCCCGCACCTGACCGTTCGTGCCGACGATCTCCACGCAGTGGATGGCGGCGTCGCCGTAGCGCGCGTTGAACGAGATGGAGAGCGTCGCGTACGCGCGCCGCCCCTTCTCGGTGAGCACCTTCACCCATTCGTCGTCCCACGTGCAGTCGGAGCCGTCCGGCGCGTAGGCGGTGTGGAGACGGTCGTCCACCATCACCGTGTCCGCGTCGGGGAATCGTTCCTTCGAAGCCTGCGCCGCCGCCGCGATCACTGCGGACGGATCGGCGCGATACGCCGCCGGCATGTCGGGGACCGGCTCGTCGGCCCGCGCGGCCGCCAGGGCCAGGAATGCAACAACGCACAAGAGATGTCGAGTTTTCATGCGCGTATTGTACCAAATCGCGAACTGGAAGGCGAAACCCCTTTATGGTATAATGTTCGCCGCCATGAACATTGTAATCCTGCTGGGTGCCCCGGGATCGGGGAAAGGTACGGTCGCGGGCAAGCTCGCGGCCGAGCATTCGAATCTGCGCCACGTCTCGAGCGGCGACCTGCTGCGCGGCGCGGTGGCCAAGGGTACGGCCGCCGGCCAGGAGGCCAAGGGCTACATGGAGGCCGGCAAACTCGTGCCGGACGCCCTGATCGCCACGATGATCAAGGACGTGGTCGCCGAGACGACAGGCGACGTGACGATGCTCCTCGACGGCTTCCCCCGCAATGTGGCGCAGGCCGAGATCCTTGCCGAGATGGGCGCGCCTGTGACGGGCGCCGTGCTGCTGGACGTGGCGGATGACGTCATCTTCGACCGCATCGCCGGCCGCCGGACCTGTCCCAAGTGCAAGGCCGGCTACCACGTGAAGAACCTACCGCCCAAGGTCGAGGGCATCTGCGACAAGTGCGGCGCGGAGCTGACGATCCGCAAGGACGACAATCCCGAGACGGTGAAGGACCGTCTCGTCGTCTACCACCAGCAGACCGAGCCGCTGATCGCGTACTACCGCGAGCGAAACCTGCTCAAGTCCGTCCCTGGCGTGGGCGACCTCGCCGTCATCGCCGCGAACGTGCTTGCTGCTCTTTAAGATGATAGCTGGCAGTTGATAGTTGGTAGTGCGCCAGTACTCGGTACAAAGCAGCCACCATCTACCAACTACCATCTAACAACTACCAACTACCATCTAACAACTACCATCTACAATGAAAGTCGACATCAAAAGTAAGGCTCAGATCGACCGCATGCGCGTTGCGTGCCGGATGAGCGCCGAGATCCGCGACATCTGCGCGGCGGCGGTCGAGCCCGGCATGCGGACGGCAGACATCGACGCGATCGTGCGCGACTACTGCGTCCGTAACAAGGTGAAGGCCAGCTTCTTCGGTTACGAGGGTTTTCCCGGGTTCCTGTGCGTGAGCGTGAACGACGAGGTGATCCACGGCATCCCTGGCAACCGCATGATCATGCCCGGCGACCTCGTCAAGTGCGACGTGGGCATCCTCACGCAGGGCTACAACGGCGACACGAGCCGCACCGTGATGGTGGGCGTCTCCGATCCAGAGGTGATCCGCCTCGTAGAGACCACGAAGAAATGCCTCGCGGCCGGCATCGCGGCGTGCGGCCCCGGCGTCCATCTGGGCGACGTGGGCTACGCCATCCAAAAGGTGGCGGAGGACGCCGGCTTTGGTGTGGTGCGCGACTGGATCGGACATGGCGTCGGACGCACGGTCCACGAGGATCCCGAGGTTCCCAACTACGGCAAGCCCGGCACGAAGCTCGTGCTGAAGCCCGGCATGACCATCGCGATCGAGCCGATGATCACTCTTACGAAGGCGGGCGCAAAGACGTACGTCGACCGTGCCAACGGCTGGACAGTGATCACGGCGGATCACTGCATGGCCGCGCATTGGGAGCACACCGTCGCCATCACCGACGACGGCTGCGAAGTACTGACCCTGCCTGCCGACTACCCCTAATTCCCCCATAACCTTTTAACCCTTTAACCTTTTAACCTTTTAACTTTCTTCCGGCGGATGAGCCCGAAGGCGCCATGGTCGAACGGTGACTGATTGCTCGTCCGCCGGTTTTTGTCCCCGGCGCGTCAGGCCTAGCGGACCAGGAGTTCGTTCGCGTCGGCGGAGCGAGCGGGCCACGGGTAGGCGTCCAGCGCGACGAGCGCCTCGCCCGCGAGGAACAGCGAGCCGCACACGACCACGATATTCCCCGTCTTGCGCGACCACGCGGCGGCAGCGGAGAGGGCCGCAGGCACAGTTTCGCAGGCCTCAACCTCGACCATGCCTGCCGCGCGCATGTGAACGGCGACGGCTCCGGGCGCGAGCGAGCGGTCGTTTCGGATGGCGACCGCCCAAGCATGCGCGACAAACGGCGAAAGCGTGTGAAGGTGACCGGCGATATCCTTGTCACCGCAGAAGCCGGCCACGAGGCCGACGCGACGGAGGTTCTCCTTCTCCAAAACGCGCATGAGCGCGGACGCGGCATCTGGGTTGTGCGCGCCGTCGACGATGAACGCCGCGCCGTCCTTCGCGATGCGCTGGCAGCGGCCCGGCCACACGACGCGCGCAAGGCCCTCGGCGACGGCAGAGTCGGGAATCGCGAACGGTCGCGCAGGAGCGCGCCCCTCCCTTAACACGTCAAGGACGGCCTTTACGGTAGAAGCATTTTCCTCCTGAAACGCGCCAAAGAGGGCGAAGCCGGGCGGAGGCGTCCAAGGGGCGGCGCAGACGAGCGGCGCGCCTTGGCGCGCGGCGACGGCGCGAATGGCGGCCAGCGCCTCCGGCGGCATCGCGCCGCAGACGACGGGGCATCCCGGCTTGATGATGCCTGCCTTCTCCGTGGCGATGGCGGCGTGCGTCGTGCCCAGCCAGTCGCAATGGTCGAGCCCGATGCGCGTGATCACGCTCACGAGCGGGGAGGCGATGACGTTCGTCGCGTCCAACCGCCCGCCGAGGCCGGTCTCCAGCACCGTCACGTCAGGCCGGTACCGCGCGAAGAGGAGGAACGCGACGGCGGTAAGCGCCTCGAAGAACGTCACCTCCAGCCCTTGCTCGCGTTCGAGGCGCGCGATCACTGCGAACACCTCTTCCGCCACAGGCCCGAGCGCGTCGTCCGAAACAGGCACGCCGTCAAGGAAGAAGCGCTCGTTGAGCGAGACGAGGTGCGGCGAGGTGTAGCGCGCCACGCGGTAGCCGGCGGCGCGGAGAACCGAATCGAGCATCGCGGCGGTCGCGCCCTTACCGTTCGTGCCGGCGATGTGGATGCATCGGAGCGCGTCCTGCGGATTGCCGAGCGCCGCCATGATCGCACGGATCGTGCCGAGCCCTGGCTTCATGCCGAACCGACGCCGCGCGGCGAGGCGTTCAAGGAAAGTCGCGTGCGGACCTGTCATGTCACAACCTCGTCAAGAGGACTGCGCCGAGGGCCGTCAGCCCGTACCCAGCCAGGATCAGCCAGAGGATCTTGTCCGTGAGCAGCACGCGCTCGGGTCGGCCGACATCTTCCTTGGAGTAGAGCAGCTGGATATAGCGCGCGAGGCCGAGGGCCACAAAGATCGCGGTGAAGGCAAGCCCGCGCGTGCCGAAGCGCCGAACCGTATCGGCCGCAAGAGTATATTGCGTGTAGACGCCAAGCGTGCCTAGGGCGGAGAGACCGATCAGCACGTCAAGGACGCGCGGATGATATCCCTTCAATGCAGCACGTGAGGCCAGCGCCACCGCCCTCTCGTGCCGACGCTTACAGAGCGCGAGGAAGAGGGAAAGCGCGAAGGCGCAAAGGAGCAGCCACGGCGAGATGCGCACCGCCATCGCCGCCGCGCCGGCCACGGCACGCAGGACGAACCCGGCCGCGATCACCATCACGTCCACGTAGGGAATCTTCTTCAGGAAGCCGGTGTAGGCGCACTGCATGACCGTGTAAATGAGGAGGACGGCGAAACCCCACGTGCGGTCAGGGTGGCGCAGCACGAGGTAGCAAGGAAACAGAAGTCCGACGGCGAAGAGCGCGAGCGCCACCCGCACGGCGTCGATCTTCGAGATGAGGTCGGCGGCAATCGGCCGCAGGCGCTTCACGGGATGGAGACGGTCCGCGTCGTAGTCCGAAACGTCGTTCAGCAGATAGAAGGCGCTCGAGATGAGGGAGAACGAGCCCGCCATCGCGCAGACGAGCAGGAACGGACGGAAGCCGCGCGCCAATGCCGCCTGCGAAGCGTCAGCCACGGCGAAGAACCACGCGGCGAACACCACGGCGTTCTTCGTCCACTGGTTGACGCGCAGCGCGCGCAGCCAAGTGATCAGCGACATTCGACATTCGGCGACCGACATCCCTCAACACCTCAACCTTCAACCCTCAACTTCCACACCATCTTCAGCGTCTCGACGGCGATGGAGCCGGTGATCTTCGAGTAGCCGGCGCGGCGCTCGGCGAAGGTGATGGGGATTTCCTTCAGGCGCAGGCCGGCCTTCCACATGCGGAAGTTCATCTCCATCTGGAAAGAGTAGCCGAACGAGCGGATGGCGGAGAAGTCGCCCAGCGTCTCGAGCGCGGCACGCGTGAAGCACTTGAAGCCGCCGGTGGGATCCTTCACGGGGAGGCCAAGGACGATGCGGATGAAGATACCGCCCGCGCGCGAGATGGCCCAGCGCTTGAACGGCCAGCCGACGCACTTGCCGCCCTTCACGTAGCGGCTGCCGATCACCACGTCGGCGTCCGACACCGCCTCCAGCATCCGCGCCACGTCCTTGGGGTCGTGCGAGAAGTCGCAGTCCATCTCGATGACGTGCGTGGCGCCCATCGCGAGCGCGCGGGCGAAGCCGGCCACGTAGGCGCGGCCGAGGCCCTCCTTCTTCTCGCGGTGGAGAACCTGGAGGCGCGGCTCGCGTGCGCAGAGGCCGTCGATGATCGTGCCGGTGCCGTCGGGGGAGTTGTCGTCGCAGAAGAGGATCATCCCCTCGGGCGGCAGCACGGCGAGAACTGCCTCGGCCATCGCCGCGACGTTCTCCTTCTCGTTGTAGGTGGGTATGACGACGACGGGTTTCATGCCGTTGGGGCGGCGGGGAGGCGAGCCTTCAGCTCCTTCACCTCGGCCTTCAGCTTGGCGATCATCTTGGGCGCGAGCGTGATGGCCGCCAGGTCCTTCATGGACATGGCCGGCGCGCCGATCACGTACTTGAGCGAGCCGTCGAGCGACTGCGGGACTCCCGCCTGCGGGCCAACCTGCACGCCGTCGGCGATCTTGATGTGGCCCGAGATGCCGGCCTGCGCCCAGATGAGGCAGCCGTAGCCAATCTCCGTCGAGCCCGCCACGCCGCTCTGGGCGATAAGGCCGGAGTAGCCCTTCACCTTCACGTTGTGGCCGATCTGGACGAGGTTGTCGATCTTCGTCATCGGGCCGATGTAGGTCCGGCCGATGCGTGCGCGGTCGATCGTCGTGTTCGAGCCGATCTCCACGCCGTCGCCGACCTCGACGATGCCCAGCTGAGGGATCTTCTCGATATAGACGCTCCCGTCCTCGCGGCGGCCGTTGTTGAATCCGTAGCCGTCGCCGCCGAGGCGCACGCCGCAGTGGAAGATGCAGTCCGCGCCCACCTTCGTGCCCTCGCGCAGGGTCACCTGCGGGTAGATGTGCGTGCGCGCGCCGACCGTGCAGTTCTCGCCGATGAACACCTGTGCCTCGATGACGGCGCCGTCACCGATCACGGAATCCTTCTCGATGATCGTGTACGCGCCGACATGTACGTTCTCGCCGAGCTTCACGGAGGGATCGACGATGGCTGTGGGATGGACGCCTGGCGCGCGGACAGGCGTGGGAGGCGCGAACAGCTCGGCCGCCGCCATGCAGGCGTGGTTCGGATCCTCCACGCGGATGATGGCGCACGGCGCGCCGTCCGTCCAGTCCGGCGGCAGGAGGACGGCCGAAGCCTGCGTGGACTGCACGAGCTTGACGTGCTTCACGTCCTTGCAGAACGAGAGGTCGCCCTTCCGGGCCTCCTCCAGTCCGCCGCAAGCGAACAGATCGACGTCATCGCCTTCCAGCGTGCCGCCGAGCCGGGCCGCCAGCTCACTTGCCTTCACTCTTCTGCTCCTTGCCTTTGCCCTTGTCCTTGAGGGCCTTCCGCTTGGCGGGATCCACCTTCAGCGCGACGAGGATGTCGTCCGTCACGTCGAGCGCGGCGTTCGCGTACGCCGCCATCGTGGAGTCGATGATGAGGTCGAATTTCTTCTCTTTCGCGTACGCGGATATCTTCGCGCGGATGTCTGACGTCTCCATCTTCAGGAGGCGCGTCTCCAGGTCGTTCATCGTCTCGCGGTAGCTCTGCTCGGAACGGAGGAGATCCTGGCGCGCGGCGTTGACCTTCTGCTGCATCGCGTCCAGCTTCTTCTGGGCGTCCGCCTTCGCGGAGACGGACAGCATCGGGTTCTGCATGTCCTCGTAGACCTTCCGCGCCTCGTCCAGCATGGCCTTGAGCTCGTCCTGCTTGGCGTCGAGCTTGGCCTTGTAGTCTTCATGCGACGACTTGACGAGCGTCTTGTTCGATTCGTGCGTGGGATGGAGCTCCACCAGGTGGATCATGTTCACCGTGCCGATCTTGAGGTCGGCGATGGCGGATAGGCCCGTGAGGATTGTCAGCGCAATTACAGTCTTTTTCATGGTTGGATTGTTTTGGGGGTTGTTATGTCTGGCTTAGAAGTCGCGGCCGATGGTGAAGGAGAACACCTTCTCTTCGACGTCCTCGTCCGGGTCGACGACCGGGACGGCGAAGTCGAGGCGGATCGGGAACGACTCGATGTCGATGCGCAGCCCGATGCCGACGGTCCAGCAGAAGTTGTCCGTATCGAAGTCGAACTCGTCCTTGCCCACGCTGCCGAGGTCGGAGATGAACGCGAAGCGGAGGAACTTCACGAGCGGAATGTCGTACTCCATGTTGGCGAACCAGGCGGTCTGGCCGCCCCAGGGGGCGTGGCGGCCATGCTTGTTCTCGCGCTTCCAGATGAGGGGGGATATCTCACGGTAGTCGAAGCCGCGGATGGTGTTCGGGCCGCCGAGGAAGAGCCGATCGTAAATCGGGAGGTGCCCGGAGAAGGTGTCGACGGTATCGCCGTGGATGCGGAACGCGAAGACGTGGCTGTACTTCTTCCACACGGTGAGGTACTGGCGGTAGTCGAAGCCGAGCCGCCAGTAGTTGTTGTCGCCGCCGACCAAGTCGCCGTAGACGTTGATGTGGTGGCCCTTCGTCGCGAACAGGAACCGGTCGCGCGTGTCATCCGCCCAGAAGATACGGAACGGGATCTCCCAGCTGTCGCCGTACTTGTCCTCCTCCTCCTTGAACGCGCGCCATTCCTCGTCTCCCGTCTTCGGATTGTACCACATGCTCTTCGACACGTCGTCCATCTCGATGTACTCGGCGGCGAGCCGGAAGCCGAGGCGTCCCGTGGTCTTGGCCGTCGGCCAGAACTTCACCGGATAGACAAGTTCGCCCGAGAGGCCGCTGCGGATGACATCATAGTCATCATACCAACGCTGGCGACGGTAGCCGGTGACCGTGAGCTCCAGCAGCCGGTCGAAGAGGTAGGGCTCGGTGACCGACGCCTCGTACGTCTGGATGCGCGGGCCGGCCTGCAGCAAGATGCGGCCCTTCTGCCCGGCGCCGCGGAAGCGCCACGGGTGGAAGAGGTCGAAGTTGGATTCGCTCAGCTCGACCATGCCGTAGACCGAATCGACGGAGCTTGCGCCGATGCCGATCATGAAGTTGCCGGTGTTCTTCTCCGCGACCTCGTAGACGAGGTCGCGCTGCTCGGGCTGTCCGTCCTTCGCCTCGCCGCCCTCAACCTTCTCAAGGTAGTACTGCACGCGGTCGAAGTAGCGCAGGTTCTCGAGGCGGCGCTTGCCCTGCTCCGCCTGGTCCGCCAGCATCGGGTCGCCGGGCGAGAGCGAGATCTCGCGGCGGATCACCTTGTCCTTCGTGTAGTCGTTGCCGCGGATGAGGATGCGGTGGATCGCCACGGGGATGCCCTCCTCCACGGCGAACTCGAGGTCGACGACCTCGGGGTTCGCTCCGGACGGAAGCTGGCGCACCGTGACGTGCGTGTCGGTGAGCGGCTTCTCGCCCGACCCGCAGAAGATCTCCATCTGGCGCGCGGCGTCGGCCATCGCCGCCGCACCCGCGATGTCGCCCGTGGCGAGGACCTTGTTCGCGGAGAGCACGGCGTCGGCGGGATACTGCTTCGTGCCGGTGACGGTCATGCGCCCAACCTTGTACTGCACGCCCTCGACGATCGTGAACTGGCGGTCGACCTTGCCGTCGCCGCAAGGAACCTCCTCCGGAAGGGAAACGGTCGCGTCAAGGAAGCCATGGTCGCGGTAGTAGGCCGTGATCTTGTCGCGCGCCTCGGCGAAGTCCTGCTCGGTGGCGGGCGTGTCACTGAACAGGCTCGTGAATACGTCGACGATACGGTTCATGCGCCAGAACTTCCACCAGGGGAACTGGTCGAAGGTGGCACGGAGGTCGTCGGCCTCAACCGACTCGTTGCCGACGAACGTGAAGTCATGTATCTTCCGGCGCTCGCCCTCGGTGATGTCCATCGTCACGTGCACGGAACCGGGGGAGTCGGGGATCGGCTCGAGCCGGTAGGCGACCTTCACATCGGGGAAGAACTTCTTCTGGTACGCGAGCTTCACGCGCCCAGCCGCCGCCTCGTAGTCAGCCGCGCCGTAGGGATAGCCGTCCTTCAGCTCGGTGAGCGACGTGATCTTCGAAAGCGACCAGAAGTCGTTGCCTGTCACGTTGAGGGGACCCTGGAAACGGAGCTTGGGCGTCACGACATAGGTAACGTCGATGCCTGTGGCCCCGTGGTCCGCCTTGACAGTGATGTCCTCGTACTCGCCCGTGTCGCGCAACGCGCGCACGTCGCGCGCACACTGGCTGGGGTCGTACTCGTCGCCGACCTTCACCTGGCAGCGCGCCGTCACGTCGCCCGTGACGCCCGAGCCGTCAGACATCTTCACGTTGACGGACGTGACCTTCGCCGCCTGTACCATCCCTGCGAGCGCGAGAAGCGCCGCCAGTAGCGTTTTTTTCATGTCTCTGCCTTTGGTTTTGAGCTTCAAATCTGATCCTTGCTTTCGAAACCGACGAACAGTATACCATATTCTAGCGCGAACGGGGGGAGATTTGATATACTATGCGTCCTCATCGGAGTAGACAGAATATGGACACCAAAGGACACAAGAGACGCGACAGGCGCGTCGAGATGACAGTCGAGAGCCTCAAGCAGGACTACGCATGGCACCTGCGCTATACCCAGGCCAAGTACGAGGGGGCCGCCACGCCCCGCGACCAGTACGCCGCATTCGCCTACGCCATCCGCGACCGGCTCGTGGAGCGCTGGATGGAGACTCAGGAGACCTATCACCGACAGAACACGCGGCGCGTCTACTACCTCTCGCTCGAGTTCCTCATCGGCCGGCTCCTCGGCAACAACGTCATCAACCTGAAGCTTGACCGCGAGTGCGACGAGGCGCTCAAGGAGTTCGGCCTCAACTGGCACTCCTTGCGCGAGTTCGAGACGGACGCCGGCCTCGGCAACGGCGGCCTCGGCCGCCTCGCCGCCTGCTTCCTCGACTCCATGTCCACCCTCGACCTCGCCGGCATGGGCTACGGCCTGCGCTACGACTACGGCATCTTCCGCCAACGCATCGTCAACGGCCAGCAGGTGGAGGAGCCGGACCGCTGGCTCAAGGACGGCTACCCCTGGGAGCTCGTACGCCCCGAGTACGCGCAGACCGTCCAGTTCGGCGGCCATGTGGACTGCATCACGGAGCGCGGCGAGACCAAGTGGCGCTGGGTCGGCGCCGAGCAGGTTCAGGGTATCCCCTACGATCTGCCGATCGTCGGCTACTCCCACGCCGTCAACACGCTGCGCCTCTGGAGCGCGAAGGCGACGGACGAGTTCAACCTCGACGACTTCAACAAGGGCTCCTACGTGGAGGCCGTCGAGCGCAAGGTGCTCGCCGAGAACCTCACGAAGGTGCTCTACCCCAACGACAACACGATGGCCGGCAAGGAGCTCCGCCTCCGCCAGCAGTACTTCTTCGTGTGCTGCTCGCTCGGCGACATCCTGCGCCGCTTCCGCGTGGAAAACTCGGACTGGCACGCCCTGCCCGACAAGGTGTTCATCCACCTCAACGAGACCCACCCCGCGCTCGTCATCCCTGAGTTGATGCGCGTCCTCGTGGACGACGAGGGTCTCGGCTGGGACGAGGCGTGGGACATTACCCGCCGCTCGACCGGCTACACCAACCACACCGTCCTCCCCGAGGCGCTGGAGAAGTGGCCCGTCCCCATGCTCGAGCGCCTGCTCCCCCGCCACCTCCAGATCATCTACGAGATCAACGGCCGCTTCCTCAAGCAGATCTCCGGACTCTACCCCGGCGATCAGGCGCGCCTCGCGCGCATGAGCCTCATCGACGAGGGCGGCGAACGATACGTGCGCATGGCGAACCTGGCGATCATCGGCTCGTCCAGCGTCAATGGCGTCGCCCAGCTCCACTCGGAGATCCTCCGGAAGTCTCTCTTCAAGGACTTCTACGAGCTGATGCCGGATCACTTCCACAACGTAACGAACGGCATCACGCCGCGCCGCTGGCTGTTGAAGGCCAATCCATCCCTCTCCCAGCTCATCACGGACAAGATCGGCACCGGTTGGATCACGCACCTCGACGAGCTGCGGAAGCTGGAGGCGCACGTGCAGGAGAAGTCGTTCCTCGACACGCTCGCGAAGATCAAGCTCTCCAACAAGCGCCTCCTCACGAGCTACGTTGGCTCCTCGCTCGGGATCACGCTCGACCCGGAGGCCATCTTCGACGTGCAGGTGAAGCGCCTCCACGAGTACAAGCGCCAGCTCCTCCTCGCGCTCTACATCATCATGTTCTACAACCGCCTGCTGGCGAACCCGAAGTACGACCCCGTGCCGCGCGCGTTCATCTTCGCGGCCAAGGCCGCCCCGGGCTACCACATGGCCAAGCTCATCATCCGCCTCATCCACGGCATTGCCGGCGTGGTGAACGCCAACCCGCGCACGCGCGGCAAGCTCTCCGTCGCGTTCCTGCCCGACTACCGCGTCTCGCTCGCCGAGAAGATCATGCCCGCCGCCGAGCTGAGCGAGCAGATCTCCCTCGCCGGCACCGAGGCCTCGGGCACCGGCAACATGAAGTTCATGATGAACGGCGCGCTCACGCTCGGCACC
>JAEEGL014491040.1_pt1 | contig 11760 bp, 9 predicted proteins | sample 9134231 | NCBI WGS metagenome assembly JAEEGL01 (sample SAMN16246548, study PRJNA631951) | gut metagenome | biome: gut microbiome; feature: rumen; material: fiber-attached | host: Bos | place: Iran: Karaj | collected 2018-10
TAAGGCGTACTGGAACATCTGGTTGCCCAGTCCGCCCTTAAGCTGAATGATTATCATATTTCCTCCAAAAAAACCCCTTATATTATACCGTAGTTAGCGCTATAGCACAAATGAAAGACAAAGTGAGCCAATGGGGACGGTTCTCTTTGTCACCTTTTTCCAGTCAATGGTGGACCAGTCAATGAGAACCGTCCCCATTGACTGCCTCATTGACTGATTTTCCTTCCCGGTCCTTCTAGCTCATACCACTGTAAGAACATGAGTATATACCAGATCTGGATTCTGTATTTCCCACGCTCCGTGAAATCTTTCCAGATTTGTTCTACGACATCTGCATCCAAGATGCCTGCGGATTCGATTTTCTTTCTATCCAATAGTGACTCTGCCCAGTCGCGGAGGGCGGGGTCAGTGAGCCATTTGGCGATGGGGATGGAGAAGCCTTTTTTGGGGCGGTCCATCATTTCTTTTGGGACGTAGCGGTAAAGAACATCGCGGAGGATGCGCTTTCCCGTGTCGCCTTCCCGAAGATAATCAATGGGGAGGCTCCAGGCAAATTCCACTACATCTCTGTCCAGCATCGGCACACGTGTCTCCAGGGAGACTGCCATGGCTGTGCGGTCGACCTTGACGAGAATGTCGTCGGGGTGATACAGGAGCATGTCCATCAGCATCACTTCGTGGTTTACTTCACCGAGGAAGTCGGCCGGAAGGTCGATGCACTTGTTGCGGATAGTGCCGCGCTTTTTGGCGATCTTCTTGATGATCGGATCCTCCTCGTGCTCCATCTTGTGGAGCTCGTAGGGACTCTTTGCCCCGAGGTATACGCTCTTTAAATATTTCACATCGCCGTTTGACAGAGGCGTATTCAGCATTATTGTGCTGGCCAGCTTACGCACGGGATATGGTATCTTCTTCATCTTGTTCCACACACGGTTCACCGAATTGTAGGAATGATAGCCGCAAAAGAGCTCGTCGCCGCCGTCACCTGACAGCGAAACCGTCACATGGTTTCTGGTCATTTTGCTAACCAGATAAGTCGGGATCTGTGATGAATCCGCAAAAGGCTCGCCAAACATGAAGGGCAGTTTGGGTATAACCGCCTTGGCGTCCTTCTCAGTAATATACTCCTCTGTGTGCTGCGTTCCCAGATGCGATGCGATTTCCTTGGCGTATACCGCCTCGTTGAACTTCTCATCCTCCATTCCGATGGTGAAAGTCTTCACCTTTCCGGGGGATATGGCCTGCATTAGGGATACTACCGTGGAGCTGTCGATTCCCGCCGACAGAAATGCACCAAGCGGAACATCCGCAATCATCTGTCCCTTGATTGACTCTTTTAACAGCCTTTCAAGTTCAAGCGATGCTTCGTCAAAAGAGCCTTTGAAAGGATTCTTCTGTCCCTTAAGGGCAGCGCCTTTCATAGACCAGTAAGCATCTTCTGCAGTCGAAAAATCTTTGATATCTACCGTCAGGGTCGTTCCCGGCTCAAGTTTGAAAATATCTTTATATATGGAATAGGGTGCAGGGATGTATCCGTCTTCAAAATACACCTCAAGAACACCCTCATCTATCTCATTATCAAATCCGTCTAAAACACTGATACATCCAAGGTCCGAAGCAAATACAAAAGCACCTGCTGCCCGGCCGTAGTAAAGAGGCTTTTCTCCTACTCTGTCTCTTCCGAGAGTCACAGTGCCGGCGTCTCTGTCATATACAGCAAATCCGAACATTCCCTTGCACATGGTAAGAGCCTTCTTTACGCCATACCTTTCAATGGCCTCCAAAAGTATCTCTGTGTCAGAGGTCGAGCGAAACTGCAACGCACCCTCAGAGTCCGCAATAAGCTTGTCCCTGATCTCTCCCGCATTGTATATCTCTCCATTGTAGACCATAATCGACCTGCCGCTGGCCGACGTAAAGGGCTGCGCGCCGTTCTTTGAAAGGTCCACGATCGCAAGTCGCCTGTGTCCCAGGGCCACTTTATTCTCATTGTCCACATATATCCCGTCGTCGTCGGGACCGCGATGTATCATCCTGTCGTTCATCTTCCGAACGGCAGCTTCCGCATCGCCCTTATAACCTATAAGTCCTGCTATTCCGCACATATCATGAACCTATTACTCTCTCGAAGTACTCTTTCCACTTCGCGTTGACAACTTCCGGAGACAGTCTCTTCTGCAGTTCCGTCGCTGCTATTCCAAGATTCTCTCTTAGCTCATCATCATCCATGAGCTTCTTCATGGCATCTGCCATTGCCTGTTTATCCCCGACCGGCACGAGAATGCCGTTCTTCCCGTTTTCTATAAGATCCGCCGGTCCTCCGCAGGGGCAGTCTGTGGATATGCAGCCAAGTCCAAGAGCCATGGCCTCAATAAGTGAATTGGGCATTCCCTCATGATTCGAAGCCAGCACAAAGATCCGTGTCTTTTCTATATGCTCGGCCACATGGGTTACATTCCCCTTAAACAACACCCTGTCTTCAATGCCAAGACTACCTGCAAGACTCATCAGCTTTGCCTTCTCAGGGCCATCCCCGTAAAAAACAAGCTGGTAGTCCTTGTGGCTGTCTTCTGTTGCGGCCTTGAATGCCTCCATAACCATGGCGTGATTCTTGTTGGAATGGAATCTGGCCACCATTACAACTTTCTTCTCCCTCTCGCCCATATACCTTGGTCTTATGAATGAGGGATTCACTGAGTTTGGCAGTATGGTGCATTTCTTCTGAATAAACTTCGGAAATCTGTTCTTGGCCCCATTGGACTGAACCACCACTCCTGCTGCCTTTCCAAAGGTAGTCAGCATGGCTGCCCGCATGGACTTTGATCCGTACTCTATATCCGGGTCAGCCCTGCAGGATACCACTACCTTGTAGCCGTCTTTTGTTGCTGTGGACAGCGACATGATGTTGTTCTTTCCGCTGAAGCTCAGGATCAGATCCGGGTCCAGCTCCTGCCAGACTCTTCTAAGTTTCTGATGACGAAGCCTGAAATTGGTCAGCCTGTCCTTCTGCTCAGACTTAATGAGCGCAGAAAAGACTCTCCCGATGCCATCCTTTTCTCCGCCATGAAGATTCACCCACGCAGGATTTTCATCAGGATCCATCACAAGTTCAGCCTCTTCGGCTCCTGCAGGAACTCTCTTCCAGGCTGCATGTTTAACGTCATACTCCTCCGGCGCAAGGTAGGTGGTCACAATTGTGACGCGATATCCCTCGCCCCAAAAATATTCCGCCAGGTTACAGATCACCCTCTCGGCTCCGCCCTTCTGCAGTGAACCAATGTACATGGCTATATGCTTTTTTCCGTCTTTGCTCTTATCAGAGTGAGTTGTAGTCATAGTTTTCCAAATACTCCAGAAGATCCTCGAAATAATCTTCCACGTTTTCCTTGGTTATCCGAAGCCGCCACTCATCTGCAGCACCTTTCTCGGCCGCAGCGATCTCGTCCTCGATGAGGTCATTTATCTCCGCGCTGTAGTGCGCCACGTCACGATAGTTATCAAGATCCGAAGTCACATCTTCCTGAAATCCAAAGCAGTACACATGAATATTGTCGCACTCCAGCATCTGCAACGACGCCTTATGCACCAACTCCACATATCTCTCCAGATTTCCTTCCTGCCTCACACCACCCCAGTAGGCCATAGAGTACGGCGGGAAGAAATAGATAAATGTGGTCTCGGGATGCTGCCTTGCCAGCGACACAACATTCTGCTCAACATTGTCCGCTGCCATCTTAATATCTTCATCAGTCAGCGGAATCAGCGCCTGCGGATTCTCAAACTTATCCCGCCCCTGAAGTACCACTTCCCTGGAAAAGACATTGTCGTCTCCGGTATAGCTGTACTCGTCAAAATCAGTAACGCCCGGCTCTTTCCCTGTAAAAAATCCAAGCAGCGCCGGCACAGTATAGTTAATAATAACATCTCTGTTCAAAAGATACTTCACATCATCAAAAGGATTTTTGTTGGTGAGCCATGTGGGATAGTCTCCCATGTCAATTCTCATCTCATCCTTGTCCTTCAGAAGAAGTGAGTAATCTATCGGCCTAAACACATACTTTGGGCTGTGCCCACTCTCATAGGACACTTCGATGTTATCGTTAAGCTCCTTATACGTTGCCCCGGAATATATGATCTTCGCGGTGTTGCAATCAAAGAGCTCATCAAACTGCGATGCCTTGAAGTTCTCCGCCATCGACGTTCCGGTCAGCAGCGCGTCATATTCGAAATTCCTTGTTATCCCGTCGTTCTGGGACCTCTGGTCATAAAGCCTGTAGTAAAAGAAATCCCTCGGAGCCCTGTAATGGAAAAAAGGGTCCACAAAGAAAACCACTGCTCCGATCGCGATCAGTGTCCCAACAAACAATATTAAAAATGTCCGAATCCATTTCTTTCCGGTCATATTCATCTCTTTTACAAATCAGAAATTGAAATACAGGAAGGTTGATATCCTGCTTAAGGAGAGCACCGAGACCACCAGCACTGCCCAGGTAAATACCAGGGACAGAGCGTTCTTCTTATACTCTCTCTCGTAATTATTCTTGAAGCAAAGGCACAGCACAAGAGCCAGTCCCATAACTGCAAACAGACTGAAGTACAGCGCCGCGTTTTCCATTGAATCAAGATGCAGCATACTAAACACCGCACCAATCTTTGGAATCCTGAAGCATTCCAGAAGCTCAGTCCTTATCTCATAGTAAGGCACAAACAGCCTCTTCATCAGGCCAAGCCACTGTCCCACTGAATCCGCTCTGAACAAAAGCCACGCCACATTCACAAACGCAAAAGTCACTACCCACTGTACGCACTTGATAAGCCCTGTCAAAAGAGCTCCCGGTCCGCCCTCAGGTATAGCCTTCATCAGCTTCTTATAAAGTCCCGTTGTAGCTCTGTTAAAGCACTGTCCAAGTCCGTGGATCAAGCCCCACAAAATGAACGTCCAGTTGGCTCCGTGCCAGATTCCGCTCACGAGAAAGACCACCATGATATTGATATAAGTCCGGATCTTTCCCTTTCTGTTTCCTCCGAGAGGAATGTAGATATACTTCGTAAGAAAGCCCGTCAGTGTCATGTGCCATCTCTTCCAGAAATCCGCAACAGACAGCGCTTTGTAGGGCGAGTTGAAGTTCATCGGTATATCGAAGTTGAACATGCATCCAAGGCCGATGGCCATGTCGCTGTAACCGCTAAAGTCGAAATAAATCTGGAAGGTATAGGAGAGCATCACGATGATAATCTCGTACACCGCAAGCGCTTCCTCTCCTGTAAATACATCCGCATGTGAAAATCCCCATGCCACTGCCGTTCCGAAAGTATCCGCAATAAGGACCTTCTTAGCCAGCCCCCTGGTAAAGAGCATTATGCCCTTTGCCATGCTGTCCGGATCCACATGCCTTCTCTTCTCATCGCGGAACTGCGGAATGAGCTGTGAGTGCAGCACAATAGGTCCTGCCACCAGCTGCGGGAAGTAGGCGACAAAAAGCGCATACTCCAGAAACGAATACCCTTCCGTCTCCCCTCTATAAGAGTCCACGATAAAAGAAATCTGCTGGAAGGTAAAAAAGCTGATTCCAAGAGGCAGTACAACGTGCCTCAGGACAAAGTCCGTATGAAACACTTGATTTACGTTGGATATAAAGAAATCGTAGTACTTGAAATAAAAGATCAGCCCAACATTGAACAAAAGGCCGAGCGTCAGCAGGGCCTTTTTTGCGCCTTCCGTTATACCGCTCTTTCCCATGGCCCTCGACAGCAGGAAATTGATCAGTATGCTGCTGCAGATGACCAGAAGATAGGACAGGTTGAAGTATCCGTAAAACCAAAGTGACATCAAAAGAAGAAAGGCCTTTGCAGCCTTTTCTCTTCCCAGATTGCACAGCCCGAAGTATCCCAAAAGCGCAGCAGGCAGGAAAACCAGTATGAAAATAAAGGAATTAAACTGCATCTGTTAACCTCTGGTTCACATCATATAGTAGGAGTACCACTTCTGGAAGCAAAGGAAGGACCAGGCCACCTTGCTGTAATTGGCACCCGTGGCAGGGCCTCCGTCGCCCTTTGTGAGATAGTTGTTGATAAAAGAGCTGACGTACTCGGGATCAAATATTCCCTGGCTCTTCAAAAATCCGGTACCGCTGTACTCGATAAGCTCATCCTTTAAAGCGCCTCTCATCCACTTATCCAGCGGAACGCCAAAGCCGGTCTTTGGCCTGTCCAGCATTTCCCTGGGGATGTAATCGTAGGCAATATCCTTTAATATGTGTTTCTTATCCCCTTTGTGGTACTTGAACTTGTGGGGAATCCTGAAGGAGTATTCCATGACTTCGCGGTCAAGGATCGGGCATCTGTTCTCCAGTGAGTACTTCATGGAAGCCCTGTCCATCTTTACCAGAATATCATCCGGAAGATATGTGTCCATATCCAGGAGCATCCTGCGCACCTGGAAATTGTTCACGCCGTATAAGCTCTCAAAAGGATACAGGATGGGCAGCTCATTTTCAGGCAGGTTAAAGTCAGTGCGAAGGTACTCCTCTGCACTTACCCTGTAGTCCATCCTCTCCTCGCCCGACAAAAAGGCGTGGGAGCTCTTTATATAACCTTCGGACACCAGCTGTGTCTTGGTCTCCGGATCTCTGTTGTTGGCAACAACCCTTACCCTAAATGGCATCTTGTCCAGGAGCTTGCCGGATCCTATTGGAATCTGGCCTATGCCGTGGACGATGGCGCCGGGAATATCCAGCATCTGTGCCTGCCCGACATTGTCATAAATATTATAGCCGCAGAAGAACTCGTCTCCACCGTCTCCTGAAAGAGCTACGGTGACGTCTTTCTTAGCCACCTTACTTACCAGCATCGAAGGAATCTGTGAGCTGTCCGCAAAGGGCTCGTCGTAATACTGCGGTATGCTGTTTACCAGGTCAAACATCTCTTTTTCCGAGATGTAGACTTCCGTGTGGTGGGTTCCGAGGTGTTTCGCGATTTGCTTGGCATACTCGGCCTCGTTGAACTCCTTAACATCAAAGCCGATACAGAAAGTCTTCACCGGCTCATCGGAAAACTCCTGGGCCATGGCAGTCACCAGCGAAGAGTCATAACCACCTGACAAAAAAGTTCCCAGCGGCACGTCAGCTATCATCCTGGATACCACGGACTTTTTCAGTCTCTCCTTGAGGCCTTCTTTCGCCTCCTCGTAGCTCCTTATCTGGTCAGACGCCTTATCGTGATAAACCTCTTTGATGTCCCAGTATTTCCACTTCTTGATCTGTCCCCTGTTGAACTGAAGTATGCTTCCCGCCTCCAGCTTGTAGACATCCTTAAAGATTGTCTCCGGCGCAGCTATATACTGATTGAAAAGAAATCTCGGAATCACCTGACGTCTTATCTCAGGCTTAAATCCCGGGAATTTCATGATGGGCTTAAGTTCCGAAGCAAACACCAGGTTCTCGCCGTCGATCCAGTAAAACAGCGGTTTCTTGCCGATTCTGTCCCTGATCAGGAAAATATCATCGCTGTCCCTGTCGTAGATGGCTATGGCGAACATTCCGTTTATGTGGTCCACCATGTCGATGCCCCACCTCAGGTATGCTGCCAAAAGGACTTCAGTGTCACAGGTGGACTTAAAAGTGTAATCCGAAAGCTCTTCCCTCAGCTCCAGGAAGTTGTATATCTCGCCGTTAAAGACGATAGACAGTCTTCCGTTTACAGTGTGCATGGGCTGATGTCCCAGAGGAGACAGGTCCAGAATTGCAAGACGGCGCTGAGCAAAGCCCACGCTGTAACCGCCGCCGGCTTCCATTATCTCAACACCGGCATCATTCGGTCCCCTGTGGTACATGGTGTCGTTCATGATCCTTAAGTTTTCAGTGGATATATGTCTCTTTGAAATAAAACCGCAAATTCCGCACATAGTTTATTTTTTGCAAACCTCGTTCAGATAGTCCTTCCACTGTGTGTAGATAGCTTCAACGCTGGCTGTCTCTTCAATCTTTCTGGCGTTTTCGGAAAAGCGCGCAGCCAGCTCCTTGTCCTCAATGAGCCTTAACATTCTGTCTGCCAGTGCATCCTCGTCCCCCACGGGAATGAGGAATCCGTTCTCTCCGTCCCTGATGATGGCCCTTGGTCCTCCGCAGGGGCAGTCCGTCGATACCACGGGCATTCCCATGGCCATGGCCTCAAGCAGGGAGTTGGGCATTCCCTCGTAGTCGGAGGAGTATGCATATATCTCGCCCTTTGGTATGTCTTTTTCCAGGGTATTGCTGCTGCCCATGAGAAAGACAAACTCTTCGGCGTTGTTGTCCTTTATAAGTTTTTCCAGGATCTCTTTTGTCCCATCCCCTGAATCGGGGCCGTAGATCCTGAGTACATAATCGGGGTGCTTCTCGTGGACTTTCAAAAATGCCCTTATCAGCATGGGCTGGTTCTTGAAGTCCACAAGTCTTGCGTGGTGCATGACCGCCTTCTCCCGAACTTCAGGAAGAGGATTTCCGAAGTACTTGGGATTTATGGGATTCATGATGATGCGTGAATTGTCCTGCAGATAGGGCTTAAAAAAGTCCTTCTGCTCCTGTGTCTGGTACACACACCCCGCAGCCTTCGGAAAGAGCCACTTTATCTGCACGGTGTCGGAAAAGGCGTCGTAGTATCCGATAGGATTGATCCTGATGGAAATGACCACAGGCACATCGCTGTTACCTGCTGCCATCAGCGCCCTGTAATTGCATCTGTGGGCAAAGGCCACCAGAATATCAGGCTTGTAGTCTTTTACAAACTTCTTCAGATACTTCACGCGCAAAAGAAATTTCACTATTCGGTTTTTCTTTTCATCCTCGGGGCGCAGTCCCACATGGACTCTGGTCACTCCCGGGTCCAGTTCAAACTCGTTTATGCCCTGTTCCTCGGTGGCCACGAATACCTTGTAATCATCACCGGCAAAGCGGTTGGCCAGGTTTGCCACAACCCGCTCTGCTCCGCCCTGTGCGAGGCTGCTTATGTGAAATGCTATAGTCTTCATAGGCTGTTAAATATCTCTATAAGGTTCTCTTTGTATTTGTCAGGCGAGAAGCAGAGCGCTCTCTCTTTTGATCTTGCCGAGTACTTCTCAAGCTGAGTTGTGTCGCTCATCAGCTTTACAATCTCCTCGGACAGTATTCTCTCCTCGGCAGTAAAGTGCTCCGGATCGAGGTTTTCTGTTTCATCTACATTTGGAACAAGTATACCATAATCCCCGGCAACAGGCGCTGTCGTGGTGATCTTTGACTCCTCTTTGGAACTGAGCTTTTGATAGTCCTCATCCGAAAGAAGTATCTCTCTCGGGCCTGTCCTGCAGTCCGTAGATATAACAGGCTTTCCGAGCGCCATGGCTTCAAGCACTGCATTTGGGAACCCCTCGTGGTTGCTGCTGCAGACATAGAGGTCTGAGTACTTCACGTAGGGGAAGGGATTGGTCTTTGCTCCCATAAAGGCGACTTTGTCTTTTATGCCCAGCGTCTTTACAAGATCTGCGTATCTGTTCCATTCTCCCTCACCCAGGATCATGAGCCGGAGGCTCTCGTCCTTGACCTGGGCCAGATAGAATGCCTTTACCAGATGCCACATGCCCTTCTGGTAGTCGTCTCTTCCCATGCAGGAAATGACCCTGATGTCGTCCCCGGCAAAGGGGTAATCGTCTATCTGCTCAGAAGCTCTTTTCCCGATCTCCGCCACGTCGGTGGGATTGTATATGCAAACGCTTCTGTCATATCCGTAGTTCTCTTTAAGCTGCCTTACGATTTCTTTTGAACAGGAAAGAACTTTGGTGGATTTCTTAGTAAAAAGCCTTATCTGCGAGGCGTTCTCAAGATCTATCTGCCCTCTAAGGCCGGTCAGCGTGTTCTCGCCAACTCTTGACAGCGCATTCACGTAATTGGCTGAAGAACCGAAGCTATAGGCGTAATCTATGGCGAGCTCCCGCTTTATCTTTTTAACTTTGCTGATTCTCTTTAGAAGGTTGATGATCTTATTGATTTTGCCGTCTTTGGCCGGAACATCTATGTCAATCACATCAAGTCCCGAGACATCAAAGTGCATGTCGCGGGAAGTAAAGATGAGAATATGAACGTTGTATATATCCTTAAGAAGCCTTGCGGTTGCGACGCAGACCCTCTCAAAGCCTCCCTGGTGGAGCATCGGCACCATCAGAAGCAGGTTCTTTTTTACTTTATCATCCATTAAAAGTGACCTCTCTCATAGAAAAAAGCCATCATCTTTGCCTGGGACTTTACATCAAAGCCGGCGACGCGAAGCTTATCCTGAATGTACTCTGAGCTTCCTGCCCTGTCGCCTATGCTGTATCTTGTGCCGCCAATACGCGGCTTATCCGCCTTCTTTGGCACATTCACAGCGTCGAAGCCCGTGCCCTCGTCCAGCTTGTCGAAGTCGGGCATGTCGTCGGTCTCAAAGATGCTCTCTCTTCTCTCCCCTGCTATCTGCGTCAGGGTCTGGTTCAGTTTTATCTCCTCCATCAGGGCATCGCTCTGATAATCCTCTCGAAGGAGAAGGTCATCGATTATCTTCCTTGCCCAGTCACGGGGCTCGGAGTTTATGCTCATCATGGAGGACAGCTCAGTGACGTTTACTTCAGGAGTCACGGCGTCGGACACAAGGCACTGAAGTCCTGCTGCCTGGGCCTCGATAACACTGCCTGGAAGTCCCTCATACCTTGAGGGGAAACAGAAATAATCCATTGCCTGATAGTAGTCGCTGGCATTGGACTTATTGCCCGCAAATATGCAGCGGTCCTTGATGTGAAGCTTCTCAGACAGGCGGATCATATCCTCCATCTCAGGACCTTTACCCAGCATAAGAAGTCTTACCCTCATGCCGTGGAGAATGGCATACTGGTTCAGGTCATCGTTGTCCAGAAGTCTTGTGAGCTGTGCAAAAACATTCAAAAGAAACTCGTGGTTCTTGGCATAGCGGAAGCTCCCCACATGGCCGATGACCAGTGCGTTTGATACTCCAAGTTCCTTCCTTATGGCGTCTCTCTTTTCCTGGTTGTAAGCAAAGCGCTTTAAGTCAATTGCATTGGGAATAATGCGGACCCTGCCCTTGTCCACCAGATCCTGTCCGAAGACAGCGATGCCGGCCTCCTTTGAGCAGGCGAAGTTGTAGTCTGTGATGCCCTCCTTCTGCAGAGGGGTTCTCAAAAATTTCGTGGCCAGTCCCTTTATACCGTTGTCCACGCCGGCGCTTCTGGCATGGGCTATGCAGATTGGCACTCCGGCCTTCTTGGCGATGGGAAGGTAGATGGCGGCCGTGCTGGTCATGTGGCCCTGAACGATCTTCCACTCATGGGCATGCTCAGCAAAAAATCTCTTTATGGCAGCCTTGTAGTCCATCATATTGGTGCCGGTAAATTTCGGAAGACAGAAGATCCTGCCTCCCAGCTTATAAACGCTGTTGTCGAAATAGTCAGGTTCTCTGACTCTCATCAGTTCATCAGAAGACGGACTCTTTTTCCCTGTCTTTTCCGGGGAATAGTGGACCAGAAAGTCAAACTGAATCCTGTCCCTGTCCATGTTTCTGTATAGATCGATTATCCTGCACTCTGCTCCCCCAAGTCCAAGTCCCCCAAGGACATGAAGCACGCGGATCTGTCCGTAGCCTTCTTCCATATAATCCTCACTTTTTGAGTTTTCTAAGCTGCATTAATGTATATTTGCCCTTTGCAGTTACGTACTGCATGGCCTCATCGATAATGGTCTTGTCCTTTACTTCCATCCTGGA
>JAEEGL014833281.1_pt1 | contig 11760 bp, 10 predicted proteins | sample 9134231 | NCBI WGS metagenome assembly JAEEGL01 (sample SAMN16246548, study PRJNA631951) | gut metagenome | biome: gut microbiome; feature: rumen; material: fiber-attached | host: Bos | place: Iran: Karaj | collected 2018-10
CTTTCGCAGATCGACTGCAGTATCGGCGGTTTTTACACCCGCAAAGTTCCGGAAAACGAGCATGTCTATATCCGGATATTCCCGGCCGATCCTTTTTCAAAACCGTTCGATGACAACATTCTCTTTGACATCATGCATAAAAATGCTTTGGACAGTGACGTGCAGTTCAACACGCTGGGATGCTCGCTGTTAGAAGACTCCGAGAGCGCTGACCTGATCGTCATGGATGAGATCGGCTATAAAGAAGACACTGCTGCTGCTTTTCGTGAAGCTGTTCTTCGTACACTTGACGGCACGGTCCCCGTGATCGGAGTGCTGAGAAAAAGAACGCCTGACGGGACCACAGAAGCTTTGTCAGGTGCATTAACAGAGATTATCAGATCACGCGCGGATGTCAGCGTGCTGGAGGTGACTGAAATCAACCGGGACGAACTGGCCGGTTCTCTCCCCGATATCCTCCTACCGTTTTCCGATCAGGTCGCAGATGACGGCACCGGCCATAGCTAATCCCGCGGCCGGCGGCACAAAAGATACGGATCCCGGTGTCCGCGGGTCCGCTTCGCTCCCCGCAGCAAGCTTATCGGAAGGAAGAGGTGTCACGGGTTTTTCATCAGAACAGACGACTTTAAGCGCGCGTATCCCGCGCGCTTTTAATTCACGCCGCATTACTTTGGCCAACGGATCGGTATGAGTCTCATAGATATCCGTAACGCGGAAAGCGGTCGGATCCAGGCGGTTTCCCGCTCCCATACAGCTGATGACAGGCACACCCAATACATCTGCCCTTGTAATCAATTCGATCTTGGCCGTCACCGTATCGATCGCATCCACAATATAGTCGTAGACTGACAGATCGATCTGATCCGCAGTATCAGGCAGATAGAAGACATTATTTATCCTGACACGGCAATCCGGCTCGATCCTGCCGATGCGCTCACGCATGATCTCTGTCTTGAGCTTTCCTACCGTATCGCGAAAAGCGACTGTCTGACGGTTGATATTGCTGATCTCTACCGTATCTTTATCGATCAGATCCAGCGCGCCGACTCCTGAGCGCGCAAGAGCTTCTGCGGCTGTTCCTCCGACGCCTCCCAGCCCGAAGACTGCTACGCGGAAAGAGGCGAGCCTCTCCTGTGCTGCCTGACCTATCAGCATACTTGTTCTCTTGTACTGTTCTGTATCAGTCATGCCTTTTATCCCAATAAGAACGGCACCCGGGTTTCCGAAACGAATGGAACAGGTGCCGCAGTTGAAAGCAGATGACGGGAATCGAACCCGCCTCGCCAGCTTGGGAAGCTGGAGTTCTACCAATGAACTACATCTGCAAGTGCCTGTATCATACCATGTCCGGTCATGAATTGCAATCAGACAAAATGTCCTGCACCTCACAAAGATCACGCAGGATATAATCGACCGGCTTATCAGCCGGCCTTTTGAGACCGTTCGGATTATACCAGGCCGTAACGATGCCCTGTCTCAGGCCGCCTTCCATATCGCTGGTAAGAGAATCGCCGACGATCATGACTTCACTCTTTTTTAACGGGGGGATCCTCTCGAAGACATAGTCAAAGAATCCGCCTGCCGGTTTGTCATACCCGGTCATCTCCGAGATGAATATACCATCGAGGAGCTGATCGAATCCCGCCTTCTCCAGTTTGTTGAACTGTGATTCAAGTGTTCCGTTAGTAACGGCGTACTGCAGTATTTCCCCCTTCAGACTCTTTACCAGCTCATAGCTGTTGTCGTTGTATACAGTAGTATCCCCGAGCGCCAGCTGATAGTAATGGTTGAATTCAGCAGCTTTATCAGTCGGCAGTTCTTCGGCTCTCAAGAAGTTTTCAAATCTCTCGACCAGAAGCGAAGCTTTGTCCGTTTTCTCACTCTCCACCTTCTTCCAGACCGCCTCATTGAATGATGAATACCGCCCGACCGTCGCATCATCACACTCTCCGTAACCGAACGCGGCAAATGCGGAGCGCAGAGCTTCTCTCTCGGCAGCTTTAAAATCTGTCAGCGTACCGTCCACGTCCCAAAGGATGCATCGAATCGGCTGTTTTTCAGTATCGTTAAGTCTCTTCATCGGGTATTCTCTCTGCTGCAAATCAAAAAACGGGTTGTCACATTGATCATGCGGCAACCCAAGTTCGCACACCTAGGCGGATTCGAACCGCCGCTCCCGCCTCCGGAGGGCGGTGCTCTATCCCCTGAGCTATAGGTGTCCACGGCGGGTATATTACCACAAAAAGGTACAAAAGTAAAGGCGATAAAATGCAGAATTTATCGCATATTCAAACAGCTTTTCACCGTGTACGCTTACTCTTATAACTACTGTGGTTTATCGAAAGGAGTATGAATATGTATACAGAAAACAGCGGTCTTAAGATAGATCTTAAAGACTACGACGACGTGCGTCCTTATCTCGCTCTGCGCCTGGCCAACAGCACCATTCACCGTGAGATCGTCTCCTCCTGTCCGAGCGGTGATTTCCTCGATCTTTCCACTTTGGCCTGCCTCCATCTGGATAATGGCCTCTGGAAAGAGGGCGAGTATCATACCTTCATCATAGATTGGGATATGTTCAATAACTGGGGTGTTTCACGAGAACAGCTGTTGCTTGACGCCGGCACGAACGCTCCGTTTATTCTGCCTCCCTCGCTGCAGACACTCGAAGATACTCTGGCCTGCGCCGGCATTTCACCTGACGGCTATTCTTCCATGGAGCCGGCGGACTGCTTATCGAGCGGTCTCTATGTCCTGACAAACAAACGTGGTATATACGGAGCTTCTGCTATCCTTTACCCGGGTCTGCTGGAGGAGATCTATCAGCATCTGGGAGCCTTCTATGTACTGCCCTGCAGCATCCATGAGGTCATCATAGCGCCGGACAACGAAGCGCTGACACCCTCCGGCCTTGCAGAGATCGTATTCCATGTCAATCGCGATGTACTGGATATGGATGATTATCTCTCAGACAGTGTATATTACTGCGGAGAGAACGGTCTGTGCGTGCAGCATCAGGGGGTGTCCTGTGACAGCGGGGTCTCCAGCGCCTGACAGATCAAATCCGCGGTCTGCGCAGCAGACTTCCCTTCGGAAGAGACTTCGATGTCAGCTGTCTCCCGGTAGAGCGGCTCTCGCACTGCAGCCAACGTCTCCAGTCTTTCCGGAAGAGGTTTGTCACTTATCAGCAACGGACGCTCCGGAGCGTTCGCAGACACTCTCTGATATATACTCTGTATCGAAGCGGTAAGGCGGACAGACAAACCGTTTGCACGCATCATCTTTCGGTTTTCTTCGCGCAGGACAACGCCTCCTCCGCAGGCGAGAACAGAGTATTTATGCTCATTGTCTTCTGCGGTCCCGGAATGGAGATCAATCCAATCAGTCAGCATCTTTGTCTCGGCATCCCGGAATGCCTCCTCGCCATGACTGTCTATATAATCAGCAATAGTCGTTCCCACCGATCGCTCTATCAGTTCGTCCAGATCATCGCAGGTATAACCCTGTCTCTTCGCCAAAACCCGTCCGACAGCTGATTTGCCGGTCCCCATAAACCCGATCAGAAACAGCTTTTTCATCGCATCTCCTCCATAATTGTAATCAAAATCATCATTTTGATGATTTGATCACATAAAAACAGGGCCACCGCTTTGCGATGGCCCCGACACATTTACACTGATCATACCCTCGAAAGATATTCGCCGGTCCTGGTGTCGATCTTGAGAACATCACCCTCGTTCACGAACAGCGGAACCTGAACCGTAGCACCTGTTTCAACGGTAGCGGGCTTGGTAGCTCCCTGGGCAGTGTCACCCTTAAACCCGGGTTCCGTCTCCGTCACAGCCAGCTCCACAAACAGCGGAGGTTCAACAGTGAAGGGATCACCCTGATAGGAACATACCTTGACCATCTCATTTTCCTTTACGAACTCAAGAGCATCACCGATCGTATCCTGGCTGATCTCGATCTGCTCATAGCTCTCCATATCCATGAAATAGTACAGGCTTCCGTCATTGTAGAGATACTGCATCTCTTTACGCTCAATACGAGCCTGCGGGAATTTCTCTGTCGGACGGAATGTCTTCTCAACAACGCTTCCTCCCATCACATCACGAAGTTTGGTGCGTACGAATGCGGCGCCCTTACCTGGCTTGACATGCTGGAATTCAATGATCTGATATACAGTCCCGTCGATCTCGACTGTCATTCCGTTGCGAAAATCACCTGCTGAAATCATGTTGTCCTCCTTGGTGTTGCAGTCTTTGAATTACTTTCGTTTATCATACCTTAATCGCGCTCTATTTGCAAGAAGCAAGCAGTTCCCTGATCCTGTCAAATGCCTTCGGAATGCCGGCAGGATCTTTGCCGCCGGCCTGGGCCATCGTCGGCCTTCCGCCACCGCCCCCGCCGATCAGCGGAGCCGCCTCTTTGATCAGGTTACCGGCATGCACGCCGCCTTTTGCTGCACCGTCTGTCGCTGTCACAAGCAGTGTGACTTTGCCTCCGTTTACGGATGCGAGCACAGCCACTCCCTCTCCCATCTTGTCTTTGTAAGAATCACCAAGATCGCGAAGCTGATCGGTACCGACATCTTCCATTGACAGGAAAATTGCTTTCAGCGCGCCGATCTCTTCGATCTCAGCCGCTGATTCTCCGGCCGCTGCCTGCGCCAGTTTTGCCGAGAGTGAATCGACCTCTTTCTGAAGCCGGCGGTTCTCGTCTGCAACAGCGTGAGCGCGCTCGGTCACTGTATCACGGGTTCCTTTCAGTGTTTGTGCTATCTCTTCGAGCTTCTTTTCAGCCTCTTCATAGTAGTCGAACAGTCCTACAGAAGTCAGCGCCTCAATACGTCTCGTGCCTGCCGCTATACCGGACTCCGATATGATCTTGAAAGCGCCGATATCTCCGGTCATGGGAACATGCAGACCGCCGCAGAATTCTACCGAGAAATTCCCAATGGACACTACCCGGACGATATCACCGTATTTCTCTCCGAACAATGCCTGCGCTCCTGTCTTTCTTGCCTCTTCTATAGGCATGTTACGGGCGAATACCGGGACATTGAGACGGATCTGTTCGTTGACCAGCTTCTCTGTCTCTTTGATCTCCTCTGATGTCATCGGAGCAAAATGCGAGAAGTCAAACCGCAGCCTGTCTCTGTTGACGCTTGAACCCTTCTGCTCTACGTGATCGCCGAGCACTTCTTTTAATGCCTCGTGCAGCAGATGGGTCGCGCTGTGGTTGCGGGAGGACAGCTGCCTGTTACCGGCATCGACTTTCAGATCTGCCTGCTGATTGACACTGATAAATCCTTCCTTCACATAGCCGATATGGCCGATCTTCGTGCCGAGGATATGCTGGACATCCTCCACGACAAAGACGCCTGTCTCTGTTTTTATCGTTCCGATGTCGGCTTCCTGACCGCCCATCTCCGCGTAAAACGGGGTGATGTCGGTAAAGACAGTGCCGCGGCATCCCTCAATGATACCGTCCAGTACTTTCGCCGGGTTCTCTTCACTCTCTTCTCCCGGATTCTCACAGCCCGTGACGGCCGCTATATCTGAGCTCGCTTCCAGCTGATCGTAACCGACAAACATAGATCCCAACGCTGCAGGAAGTTTCTCATAGACAGTGGCTTCCGCTCCCATATAATTACTCTCTTTACGCGCGTCATGTGCACGCTGCTGCTGTTCTTTCATACAGACAGCAAACCCTTCTTCGTCTACGGCGATCCCCTTTTCCGCAAGGATCTCCTTGGTCAGATCCAGCGGAAAACCGAAGGTATCATAGAGACGGAAGGCGTCCTCACCGGCCAGTTCTTTTTTGTTCTCTTCTGCCAATTGCTTCTCCAGCTTCTCAAGGATCGCCAGACCCTGATCGACCGTCTTGTCAAACGCAGCCTCCTCCTGACTGAGTGTGGAGACGATAAAAGCCTTCTTCTCCTGAAGGTTCGGATAAGCGTCGCAGGACCCCCCGATCACTGTCTCGGCTAGAGGTACCAGAAAAGCGCCTTCGATACCCAGAAGTCTCCCGTGGCGGCATGCGCGGCGCAGAAGTCTGCGAAGCACATAACCCCGCCCCTCGTTGGAGGGAGCAATGCCGTCTGAGAGCATAAAGGTCACCGCGCGCACATGGTCAGTGATCACTCGGATAGATACATCATCTTTTTCGTCTTCCAGATACCTCTTACCGGCGATCTCGCAGACATGATCGCGGAGCGCCTTTATATTGTCAATATCAAAGATCGATTCGACATCCTGTACTACCATGGCCAGACGCTCCAGGCCCATACCGGTATCGATATTCTTGTTCTCAAGAGGCGTGTAATTGCCCTTACCGTCACCGTCGAATTGCGTAAAGACGTTGTTCCAGACTTCACAGTAGCGGTCACAGTCGCATCCGACCGTACAGTCAGGTTTGCCGCATCCGTACTTTTCGCCGCGGTCGTAGTAGACCTCGGAACAGGGACCGCAGGGGCCGCTTCCGTGCTCCCAGAAATTGTCCTCCTTGCCGAAACGGAAGATCCTATCCTCCGGTATGCCGATATCTTTGTTCCAGATCTCGAAAGCCTCATCGTCATCGAGATAGACCGACGGATACAGACGATCCGCATCCAGACCCACCGTCTCGGTCAAAAACTCCCAGCACCATGCGATCGCTTCTTTCTTGAAATAATCTCCGAAGGAGAAATTGCCGAGCATCTCGAAAAAGGTGGCATGACGGTTCGTAAGACCCACATTGTCAATATCTCCGGTCCGCACACATTTCTGGCATGTTGCCATACGCGGTTTGGGCGGGGTCTCGATCCCAGTAAAATACGGCTTCAGCGGCGCCATACCGGCATTGATCAACAACAGACTGTCGTCATTTTCCGGTACGAGCGAATAAGAGGCGTGCACATAGTGATCCCTCTCCTCAAAAAACTTCAAAAACATGCTCCGAAGCTCGTTGACTGTGTAACGTCTACTCATCGAGTGCTCCTTTCTTGTACTGCTCGGCAAATTTCTTTAATTCTCTGGCATTGGTGAGTGCTGCTTCCGTCACGGAGGCACCTGCCAGGATCCTTCCCAATTCTTTTATGGTCTCTTCATATCCAAGTTTGTCGATATGAGTCACTGTCTCTTCCTGTCCGTCTGTCGTAACGACAGATTTTTCGATCAGATAGTGGCTGTCAGCCATCGCGGCGATCTGAGCTAAATGCGTGATGCAGATCACCTGATGAGTATCTGCGATAGCACCCAGTTTCTGAGCGACTGCGTCCGCAGTGCGACCGCTGATTCCTGCGTCTATCTCATCAAAAATCAGTGTCTTGGTCTGCTCTTTTCCTGCCATCGCCGCCTTAATTGCAAGCATAATGCGCGAAAGCTCGCCTCCCGAAGCAATCTGTGACAGTTCATGCATTCCTTCTCCGGGGTTTGGTCCGATGTAGAACCTGACTCTGTCATATCCGTCTTCCGCAGGCTCCTCTGCGCGCTCAATGCGGATTTCAAATCTGTCGTCTGCGAATCCGAGGTCATTCAGACCAACTCTGATCTCCTCCTCCATCAATCGCGCATATTCGTTACGAGCAGTGGTGAGCAGGCTGCATTTATCCAGCAGTTCCTCTTCCCTCAGACACTTCTCTTTTGACAGATCCTCCAATGTCTGCTCTGCATCATTGAGAAGTGCCAGTCTTCTCTCCCGATTGTCGGCAGCCTCAAGAATGGACTCGACAGAACCGCCGTACTTGGCTTTCAGGCGGTTGATATGATCCAGCCTGCGGCTGACCCGATCCACTTCCGCCTCAGAAAATTCAAATGAGTCCGCATACTCGGAGATCTCGCGCGTTGCATCTGAAAGCAGCGTGTCGATCTCCGACACCTGATCATAGAGCGATGCGATCTGAGAGTCATACGTGCTCACTGAAGCTAATTCCCGTACGCTTCGCGATATCAGGTCGGATGCCCCTCCTCCGGCGCCTGAGAGCGCCTCCTGTGCGTGAGAGAGACCTTCCATGATAGCCTGAGCATTTACGAGCCGTGCGTACACGGCTTCAAGCTCCTCATCCTCGCCTTCCGCGAGATCAGCTCCGCGTATCTCTGACACCTCATATGTCAGCAGATCGATCTCGCGCTGTCTCTGTGCATCATCGCTGCCTAACGCGTTCATCTGTCTTTCTATTTCTTTGAGAGCGCGGTAAGCTTCTTCCGTCTCTCTTTTCAGATCTGCCAGACCGTCATCTCCGTAGGCATCCAGCAGCGCCTTGTGTCCGCCTTCTTCCAGCAAGACCTGAGAATCGCGCTGACCGTGAACATCCAGCAGGACCGATGCAAAAGCACGCAGCTTTTTCTGTGTAACATGCTCGCCGTTGATACGACCCGAACTGCGTCCTTCCGCCAGACGTCTGGATATGATCAGCTCGCCTCCGGCAAGGTCCAGTTCTTCATCAATGCCAAGCAGCCTGTCCTTCTGCTTATCATCGTCGATCGTAAAACACATCTCGATATAGGCACTGTCCTCACCGGCGCGGATCATGTCGGATGTATAGCGCCCTCCGAGCGCCAGCAGAGCTGAACCGACCAGAATGGACTTGCCGGCTCCTGTCTCGCCGGTCAGGATGTTCAACCCCTTTCCGAACTGAACGGAAAGGTCTTTAAAGAGAGCCAGATTTTTAATTGTCAGTTCCTGAAGCATCTCCTGCCCCTGTCTTTACTTGACAATAGTCCAGATATAGTCGATGACGGCCGCTACATCCTGTTTCTCACGGACAGCGACAAAGATCGTGTCATCTCCGGCGATGCAGCCGGCTACTTCCGTCCAGTTCATCTCATCGACCGCAGCGGCCACAGCCATAGCCATACCTGCCACAGTGCGGATCACCAGGATGTTCTCGGCCTGATCCATCGAGATAAAACCATCCCTGAGGATCCTGCGATACTTTTCCATGGGTGTCGCCTGATCGATCTTCTCAGCCACGTATTTGAAATGACCGTCATCGGTGACGATCTTTGTCAGACGCAGAGTGCGTATATCGCGTGATATCGTCGCCTGCGTTGTCTTAAAACCTGCTTTTGACAGGTAATTGGCCAGTTCGTCCTGCGTCTCGATATTATGCTGGGCAATCAGTTCCAGGATCTTTTGATGACGTTCGCTTCTCACTCTAATTCTCCTTCATCTTCTTGTACAGCACATCGAGAAAGCTGTCATCCTCAAACCGGATCAGCTTTGTCTTTTCCTCAGCCCTCCGTACAGAAACACTCTCGCCCTCCTGCAGAGGATGCATCTCACCGCCGTCAAAACCTGCAACGACAGTCAGATCCGGTTCGTGACCGGGCAAAAACTCGATCTTAAGCTCATCGCTGTCAGAGACGACCAGCGAAGTCAGACGTACCGTATGCGGACAGATAGGAGTGACTATCATCATCTTTGATTCCGGTTCCAATATGGCACCGCCGGCTGCAAGATTGTAACCGGTCGATCCGGTCGAGGTCGAGACAATGATCCCGTCCGCACGGTAGGTGTGTACCAGCTTGTCGTTGATATAGAGATTCAGACGGACTATATGCAGTGACTCCCTGCGGATGATGACAACATCGTTAAGCGCGGTCATTACAGTCCCGTCCGGCATTGTACCTGCGATCCTCATCCTCTCCTGGATGCGGTAGTCGCCGGCAATCAGTCTGTCTAGATCCTTGTCCGCAGTCGCCATCGTCGACTCAGTCAGATAACCGAGCGTCCCTATATTGATCGGGAAAAACGGTATGTCAAGCGATCTGAGTTCTCGGGCAGCCTGGATCAAAGTCCCGTCGCCGCCGACAGTGAACACCGCGTCACAGATCCGGGCATCGTCAGGGTCGATCTCTCCTGCAGGTTCAACATAACCGATCCCCTTGCTCTCGAGAAGACGAATGATCTCTTCACGGTTTTTCCCCTCAGGATCTTTTTTCGGATTGACAATCAGATATACTTTTTTGATCATGACAGTATCTCCATCGTCAGCAGTTTAGCACTTCAAATGCTTCGCGCACAACTTTCGCTGCCTGCGCTTGTGAAATGACATCTGCATCCTGATATTGCCTGCCCGGCCCTTTCCCAAGCCAGAGCAGATACTCTATATTGCCCTCCGGCCCCTTGACCGGTGAATAAGTCAGAGCCTTCGCATGAAATCCGATATGATATGCACAGTCAGCTACCTCATATATCACCGATTCATGGACCTTCGGATCACGAACGACACCTTTTTTGCCTACCTGTTCCCTGCCCGCCTCAAACTGAGGTTTTACCAGAACGACTGCTTCAGCTCCGTCTTTCAGACAGGCATAAATTGCCGGAAGCACCTTCGTCAGCGATATAAACGACAGGTCCGCTGAAGAAAAACCTATCTCCTCTTCAAACAGGTCCGGTGTGATATATCGGACATTTGTCTTTTCCATGCAGACAACGCGTTTATCCTGCCGCAGCGACCAGTCCAGCTGACCGTAACCGACATCTATGGCATAGACCTTCTGCGCACCGTGTTGCAGCATACAGTCTGTAAAGCCTCCTGTGGAAGCACCGGCGTCGATGCAGACCTGATCCTCAACTGACAGGCCGAAGACTTCAAAAGCCTTTTGAAGCTTTAGTCCGCCGCGGCTCACAAAGGGAAACTTTCCGCTGCGGATCTCGATCTGCGCATGTTCATCGACCATAGTGCCTGCTTTGTCCTCGCGCTGTCCGTTCACATAGACCTCGCCGGCCATGATCAATGCCTTGGCTTTCTCCCTTGAAAGGCTTGTGTCCAGGGCCGTGACTAATTTGTCCAGTCTCTCTTTCATGACGGACTGACACCCGCCTCCTTCAGAAATCGCAGGGTCTGATAGGAGACAGTTTTCCAGTCAAGTCCCACCGTCTCCTTTAACGTCGCGATACTTCCCTGTTTGACATATATATCGTCTATGCCGAAACAGAAGACCCTCAACGGCAGATTTGCCTGTTCCACATAGGCAGCGACATGCTCTCCGTAACCTCCGGACTTGGCGTTTTCCTCTATGGTCACGATTACACGGTGTTCACGTGCCACAGCATCTATCAGCGCAGTGTCAAGCGGCTTGATAAAACGCGCGTTGACAAGCGTCGGATGATAACCGTTCTCCTCCAGTACATGAGTGACCCGCAGCGCGGTCTTCATCATATGCCCTTCGGAAAAGACCGCCACATCCTCTCCCTGTATGATCGTCTCGCTCTTCCCGTAGCGGATCTTGTTCTGCATCACTCTAAGCTGATCAAAAGCCGTTCCGCGCGGATAGCGTATGGCGATCGGACCGTCGTGATCATAGATGGCAAAATGCAGCATCGCCTCGAGCTCCCATTTATTCTTCGGAGCCATTACGGTCATATTCGGGATCAGCGACAGGTAAGACAGATCAAACAGTCCCTGATGAGTTTCCCCGTCGTTGCCTACCAGCCCTGCACGGTCCACCATGAAGATCACATGGAGATTCTGCAGGCAGACATCGTGAATGATTTGATCAAAGCCCCTCTGGAGGAAGGAGGAGTAGATGCACACGACCGGAAGCAGACCGCCGGCAGCCAGCCCCGCCGAAAATGTTACCGCGTGTTCCTCCGCAATCCCGACATCAAAAAAGCGGTCGGGGTATACAAACGCAAACTCGCTCAGACCGGTGCCGTCTTTCATAGCGGCAGTGACAGCAACCATCCGGTCATGCTCCTGTGCTTCTCTCATCAAAGCTCGTGAGAAGACTTCTGTACATGTCTCCTTATCCGAGTGGCGGATCGATTCGC
>JAEEGL014883572.1_pt1 | contig 11760 bp, 8 predicted proteins | sample 9134231 | NCBI WGS metagenome assembly JAEEGL01 (sample SAMN16246548, study PRJNA631951) | gut metagenome | biome: gut microbiome; feature: rumen; material: fiber-attached | host: Bos | place: Iran: Karaj | collected 2018-10
CTTCGTGCAGACGGGTAAGGACGGCAACAACCTCGTGATTGTCTCCCCGGACAAGGGCGCCCGCCCGTTCATGAACGCCGTGTACGACGCTTTGCAGCTCCCCGAGTGCAAGCGCGTGGTGATGGACAAGGTCCGTACCGGTGAACGTGAAATCAGCATGACCTTCAACCCGGAACTCTCCGACATCAGCATCGAGGAAATCCAGGGCAAGGACGTCATCGTGTTCGACGACATGGTGCGTACGGGTACGACGATTGTGCAGTGCTGCGAGCACATCAAGAAGGGCAACCCGAACCGCGTTTGCTTCGGCGTGACGCACTTCCACACGAGCCCCGAGGCCCGTGAAAAGCTCAACAGCCCCGCCATTGACGAAATTCTCACGACATCCACCCTCCCGGACATCATGAACCGCGACTGCCAGGGCCGCCTGCGCAAGAAGCTCACTGTGATGAAGCTCGGTAAGTGGATTGCTCGCCATGTGATGCAGATGTACGGCCTCGACGACGGTCGTTTCGAGAAGGACTTCTACAAGATCGATATGTCCTCCAAGAACCCGCGTTGGCCGCCAGTATTCTTCTAGTTGGCACAATTATTTGTCCACAAGTGTATAAACCCCTAAATGATGCATATTTAGGGGTTTGTTGTTTTATAATACAACGGATGAGTATGTTTTTTTTCTCATAATACGTCCACATTTAAAATAAAAATGTAAAATTGGCGTGAAATCATTAAAAACACAGGAGTAACAATGTTTTCAAAAAAAATTCTTTTCCCTTTAGCTACTGTTGCAATGGCTTCTTTTGTCGCTTGCGGTGACGATAGCTCTTCTAGCGCTTCCAATGATGTAGCCCCGGCTAGCGTCAAAACCTTTATGGATATCGGTGATATTCCGTGCTCTGATTCGCAGAACTTTTGCGCTATCGTGCTTGTAGAAGAGCACAATGACTACTACCAGTGCAATGGGCAGTGGAATATGATGCATCAGGGCAAGGATTCTCCGCTTGCTGGTTGCGAAAGCGCCACTCCGGCTGCTGATCCTGCCAACGGCGAAGGAAGCACGACGCCTGCTGAAGATACCGGTGTAACCACTCCGACCGAAACCCCGGCTGCCGACCCTGCTGCGACTCCGGCCGAAACCCCGGCTGCCGACCCTGCTGCGACTCCGGCTGAAACCCCGGCTGCTGACCCTGCTGCGACTCCGGCTGAGACCCCGGCTGCCGACCCTGCTGCAACTCCGGCCGAGACGACCCCGGCTGCACCTACTGGCGACAAGGTCGGTTGCCAGGTTGGCAAGATGTGCACGGAAGGTCCTGCTGCTATGGCGTCGGGATGCTCTGCCGAAGAAGGTAAAACTCTTTTGGATGCATGCCCTGCCGGTGGTGAACCCTGCGATATTGGCGAAGCCGGTATCACCATGTACTTCTACGAAGGCGCAGAAATGTCTTGTGAAGACTACAAGGCTATGATTGCCGCTTTCACGGAAATGGCTCAATAATTTTTGGGCGATTGCTCAAAGTATTTTAACAGGCTCCTCTTCGGGGGAGTCTTTTTTGTATGGCAAGAAATCTGCATGGAACCTAAAAATATGGAATAATTATCAAATTTGATTTGCCCCGGTGCGTATAAAAACATATCTTATACAACGTAAGAGCCAAATGGATTTTTCGGAAAAAAGGATAGAGGATGGAAAACCCCGGTGCACGTGATGTGCTCACGAAAAACGTGAAGAAAGACAGAGTCATGGAGGCTCTTGCCTCCGAGTACGAATGTATAAACTACGTCGTGGTGGGCAACGTGCTGAGGGAACCTTCCATACGTTACCGCATCAGCAAAAAGCTGGGCGAGTGCATTCCGGGTTGGCTCCGCGAGATGGGCATATACGAAAGGTTCGACCTCATCAAGAACACTATTGTCGTAAACCAGGAACGGGAGGCGTTTGCCTACAAGACCAAGCGCGAAGTCATCTTAGAAAACCTCAGGAACGCCCCGGTATATTTTGTGAACTTCCGGGCGAATGTGCTTGATAAAATCCACTATTACCAAGTGAAGTTCATTGCCGACAAAAATTCCGTCGGCAAGTTGGTCGGTTATATTGCCGTCCTCCGCTGCATCGACGACGAGGCTATTGCTGAGCGCAAGACGCAAGACTTGCAGCATGTGGTGAGCGCGATGACGGAAGACTACGACACGATTATCCGTTACAATTTCCGCACGAACGTGGGCGAGATTTTCCGTGCCGGGCGGCTCGTGGGGGCCACGCGGGAAGAATGGAGAAATGCCGGAGCATTTGGAACCTTGATGAAATTGTATGCGAGCAGGGTTGTGCTTCCCGTGGACCGGGAAAATTTCTTGCGGCAAGTTCAGCAAGACAGGTTATTGCCTGTTATTCAGAGCGGGAAACCCTGCACCGTGACTGCGCGGTATGGGAGCCCAGCAAACCCGAATTGGCTGGGTATGAGAATTGTCCGCCCTGGTGGGACCGCCGATATGAACTGTGTGCTTGTCGGCATCAGGGATATTTCAAGTGAAATTACAGAAGAACAGCAGCGCAAAGCCGAACTCGAAATGCAGAACAAGGCTCTCCAGGCGGCCAGGGATGCGGCACAGGCAGCGAGCAAGTCGAAGTCGACGTTCCTGTTCAACATGAGCCACGACATCCGTACACCGATGAACGCCGTGCTTGGCTTTGCTGACAAAATCGAGAAGTACAGTGACAACGCCGAACTTGTCCGGGAGGCCGTTGCCAAGCTGAAAAATTCCGGGACGGTGCTCCTCAATATCATCAACGAGGTCCTTGAATTGTCGAGGATTGAATCGGGGAAGATAGACATTGATCCGGTGCCTTGCGATGTGCGGTCGGGAATTTCCCAGCTCGAAGACGTAGTTCGCCCCTTGATAGAGAAAAAGTTCCTCGCTTACTCGGTGCAGGTCAATGTCCGGGACTACCTGGTGCGTATGGATGTCGCCCGCGTGAACAAGGTGGTGTTCAACATTCTCTCGAATGCCATCAAGTACACGCCCGCCGGAGGAAATATCTGGTACAGGCTAGACCAGATTGGCAGTTTGCCCGATGGTCGCGTTCTGTACAAGTGGTCTATCCGCGATAACGGCATCGGTATGGATGCGGACTTTGTTGAGCATGCGTTCGAGCGGTTCAGCCGCGAGCACAGTTCCACGGTCAGCGGCATCGAAGGGACTGGCCTCGGCCTTGCCGTGTGCCACGAACTGGTCGAGAAGATGGGCGGTGCCATCAATATCAACAGCGAGAAGGGCAAGGGGACAGTGGTCGCTTTCAGTTTGCCCGTTGAGAGGTGTACCGAAGCTGACTTCCCGAAACCAGAAGAGGAAGAAGTCAAGGAAGATGCGGTTGCGCTTGACGGCAAGAAGGTCCTGCTTGTCGACGACAACGAGATGAACCGCGAAATTGCCATGGATATGTTGACCGATAACGGCGTAATCGTGGAAATGGCCGATAACGGCTTCAAGGCGGTCGAGATGATTGCCGCGTCCAAACCGGGGGACTTTGACCTTATCTTGATGGATATCCAGATGCCCGTGATGGATGGCTACGAGGCCACACGCCGTATCCGAGCGTTGCCGAACAAAAAACTGGCCAATATTCCCATTATCGCGATGACGGCGAACGCCTTTGACGAAGATCGCAAAGCTTCGAGGGCTGCTGGAATGAACGCCCACCTGGCAAAGCCTGTCGGTGCGGATGTGCTTTGCCGGACTTTGTCGGAATTCATTGGTGTCCGGTCGCCCGGATAATGATATTTATCGTTTTTATTACGATTTTTTCATGCCTTTGAATAAAAGTTATGTATATTGGTTAGCGTATGTCAGCAAAAGTTACCAGTAGCGATAAAGTCGACGATTTGTTCCCGGAAACCCCGGTCCGTAAGATTATCACCCCGATTGAACGCCTGATGAAGGTGGAGACGACGGGTGGAATTGTTCTTATCATCATGACGGTTGCGGCCCTGATTTGGGCGAACCTGAGTCCAGAAACCTACCATCATTTTTGGCACATGCCATTTACGTTGAAGATTGGCGACTGGATTGGCAATGGTGATTTGCATTGGCTCATCAACGACGCCTTGATGACGATATTCTTCTTCAACATCGGCCTTGAAGTCAAGGGCGAGATGACTTACGGCGAGTTACACAACCCGAAGGCGGCGAGCTTGCCTATTATTGCCGCTGCGGGCGGTATGCTTTTCCCGGCGCTCATTTACTTGACGCTCTGCCCGCATGGCGAAAACAGCGCGGCGCACGGTTGGGGTATCCCGACGGCGACGGATATCGCGTTCGTGGTGGGCTGCATGGCCATTCTCGGCAAGAAGGTGCCGCATGCCTTGCGCGTGATGATTTTGACTTTGGCGATTGCCGACGATATTGGTGCTATCCTCGTGATTGCGATTGGCTACCCGAGCGGCGACGGCATCAACTTCGCGGCTCTCGGTGCTGGTTTTGCCCTGCTTGTCTTGATTAATGTGCTGTTCCGCATTGGCGTGCGCAACCTGTTGCTGCACGGTGTCATCGGTGTCGCGGTTTGGGCATTCTTTGTCAAGAGCGGTGTGCACCCGACTATCGCGGGCGTGCTTCTGGGCCTCTCGGTTCCGGCCAAGGCCGTCATTGCCAACAGCAAGATGGCGCATTTTGCAAGCAACGTGGGCGGAGTCCTCTCGGGCGAATCCCAGGACCGCAACGCAAAATACGAAGTATTTACCATGCTCAAGCGTGGGGCGAGCGAAAGTATCTCCATGCAGGAACGTCTGTTCAAGCCTCTTGTTCCGTGGGTCAACTTCTTTATCATGCCGCTGTTCGCGTTGAGCAACGCGGGTGTCGAAATCAAGCTCGGTGGCGTGGAAGTTCCAGTGATGGGTGCTGTGGCACTGGCTTTGATCTTTGGCAAACCTATCGGTATTTTCCTGTTCAGCGTGCTTGCCGTGAAGGTGGGCGTGTCGGTGAAACCGAGCTACAGCTGGAAGATCTTGTGGGGTGGCGGCATGCTTGCCGGTATCGGCTTTACGATGGCGCTGTTTGTCGCAAGCCTTGCGTTCGATGTGGGTGATCGTCAGGATTCTGCCAAGCTTGGCATCTTGATGGGCAGCTTCTGTGCCGCAATATTCGGCACCATCTACATGAGCATCGTGTCCAAAACGGGGGAAACGAAGAGCGAATAATTCCCTCTTTCGTCTAACTCATACCTCAAAGGCTCGAAGAGCCGACCTCATACCTCATGCCTCATTTTGTCTACATGCTCCGTTGCTTGGGCGACCGTATATATACGGGCTACGCGACGGATGTAGAAGCTCGCTTTGAACAACATAAGGCTGGGAAGGGCGCGAAATTTACGCATGCGTTTCCGCCTGAATGTATCTTGAAAATTTTTGAACTTGAAAGCCTCGAAAAGGCCCTGCGCCTGGAGGCCCGTGTCAAGAAATTGCCCCGCCTGCAAAAAGAAAAACTTGTCGCGGGTGACGAAACTTTGACTGAAAAGTTAATGGCGGGGCTTGCCGAAACGTTGGTGGAGAAAAAGACCCGTGTGCGCCGCGAGCGCCGTGCCAAAGGTGCTACAAAACGCCGTGCAAAATCTAGCCGAAAAACCTAGCTGATAATGAGGTCAATGACCAAGTAAATAGCCATCGCTATGCTTGTCGCACTGATGAAGTGCTGTATGAACTTGTTGCCTTTTTTGCGCTGCAAAAAGCTTCCGCAGTAGCCGCCCAGCCAGGCACCCGCTGCCATCACAATGGCGATGGGCCAATCAATTTTGCCTGCGATGCCGAGTACAGTGGTGCTGATAAGCAGGAACACGTTGGTGAGCGCATTCTTGAGCGCGTTCACGCGGATGGGATCGAGCCCGGTGTAACGCGTGAGCCCGAAAATTTGTACAAAACCCACGCCCACTTGCACAATGCACCCGTAAATGGAAATCAGTGCGAAGCCGAGGGCGCCTTTCCAGGTGAGTTTTTCGGGTGGCATTGCAGGTGGCTTACCGAGAATGTCTTTGCGCAGGTTGCTCATCACCACGACGAGGCAGATGACGCAGGCGAGTATGGCCTGGAATGCGCGGTCGCCGATGTGCACGAGGAAAACCGCACCGATGGCGGTCCCGGCGATGGTGGGCAGGAGGAGTTGCAGGAATATCTTCTTGTTCAGGTAGCCGTGCTTCATCAGGTTGAAGACGCTGCTGAAATTCCCGATGATGAGCCCGATGCGGTTCGTGCCATTCGCGACGGTTGCGGGCATGCCGAGGAATATCATGATGGGCAAACTCAGCGTGGAACCGCCACCTGCGATGCTGTTGATGAGGCTGACAACTAACCCGAGGATAAAAAACGCTGGGTACTGCGCGTATTGCCAAACATCGGCGTCAATCACTTCTGGAGTTCCTTCTCGAGGAATTGCCTGTTCTCTACGACAGTCTTCTTTTGGCTGTTATCTGGGTATTCGCTCATGCACTTGTCCAGCGGGGCGATGGCCTGTTTGAGGAGTTCGCGCTTCTTTTCGGGGTCCTTCTGCTTCTGGGCCTTCGCGAAAAGGTTTGAGGTTTCCTTGCGCTGGGTGTTGCAGTAGGCGTCGGCAAGTTCGCGGTATTTTGCGTTGGCTTCTTTGCGCAACTTGCTTGCCTTGAGCTTATTCAGCAGTTCCTTTGCATCTTTGTATTTGCCGGCCTTGATGAATTCGTCGGCTTTGGCGAGGGCAGCAGCGGGGTCGTGCGATTCCCAGTACTTGACGGCGGCGGCATCGGTTGCCTGTGCCGCTTCGCGGATATGGTCGACGAGCGCCTGGATGTGGAGTTCTGCTTCGAAGTCGCGATAACGCATCTGGAACTCGGTCACCTTTTTCTGGGCTTCGGTGAATTGCGCCTTGTCGTCGGCGAGCGACTTGATTTCGGCGTATTCCTTTTTCGCCTTGGCGAGAGTGTTCTTGTAGGCGACTTGTTTCTGTTCCGTGGCCCACTTGGTCAGTGCATCGCCGGGCTCAAGCGAAATCAGGCTGTCGGCGGTCTGTGCCACCATGCTGTATGCGGCGCGGGCGCGGTTCATGTTCTGGATTTCGAGAACAAGCGGCTCGTATTGCTTTGCTTTTTCGGCACGGGTCTTGTCGAAGGCGAGAATCATGGAGTCGGTCTTGGCTTCCCACTGCGCCCAGAGCGGCTTGATGACGCGGAAACGCTGCAGGTAGGCTACGGCCGAGTCGGCGAGTCCCGCTTTGTAAAGCGCATTGGCGTGGGCGAAAACACCATCGACGAGGGTCGGGAATGCCGTGTAGGGGTCGACAGGAGCCGGCTGGCCGTTGCCGATGTCGGTCAGCGGGACGGTTTCAGATGCTTTGGAAGGGACGCTTGTCGTGGTTTCTGCGGTGGGGGTGGCACTGTCCGCCGACTGCATGGTAGACTGACTGGTGCTAGATTCGCTTTCCGGTGCAGTTGAGGGCTGCCCGCTGCTGTCACGTTCTACATTGACAGAAGGTTCGCCGGAGGGGTCAGTCTCGGGGGAGGGCGAATTACCCACGCACGCCGCAAGAGCAAAAGCCGATAAAAGTAAAAGGAAGTGCTTCATCAAAAAGTAAATATAGGTAATAGGGGAGAGGCTAGAGAATAGAGACTAGAGGCTAGTGAATAAGAATCACGCACTTCGTGCGTTAATAACAGACGGCGAAGCCGTGATATTTTCCCCTAGCCTCTAGATCCTAGATTCTAGTCTCTAATCCGCTTCTATAGGCACAAACGCGTTCCCGCCTAATCCTTCAGGCAAATCCCAGTCGTCGTCTTTGGGCATAGCTGCGGCCTTCGGGGCTACAGGCTGTCCAGCGGCAGCGGGGATGTCCTGTGCAGGCTGCGGGGCGGGCGGCTGGCTCATGGAGCCAGCGTCGGGGCCGATGGCCCCGTCTATGGCGGGCGCGCCGGAGTCGGTCACGGTGGGCATCGGCATGCTGGTGAGTATTCCCATTTCGGCACTTGCTGCCGCTGCACGTTCCTGCACCTGCGGTGGGGTGAATCCCGGCACGTCGAGCCACGGGAGCGGCCTGCCTTCGGCACTGCTCGCGCCCGCCATCGCCCGCCCTGTCATCGGGTCGACCGTGAGTTCTCCGCGTTCGTTTGTCAGGATCAGCGGGACTTCGCCACTGGCCATCATGGAAATATCGAGGAAGTCAATTTGTTCCGGGATACCGAGGATTCCGATTTCTTCTTTTGCGAAAGCCGCCCATTGCGGGAGGCCACCCGAAGCACCTGCGATACGTGTGCGTCCTGACTTTAGCGGCTTGTTGTCGTCGAAGCCTACGTAGCTACCGATAGCCACCACGGAATCGAGCGCAATGCCATTCTTGTCTTTAACATAGGTGGGGAGCGCTCCCATGAACGCCACGTTGCGGTAGTCGTTCGTGGTACCCGTCTTGCCGAGGGCAGGGTAGCGCAACTTGGTTGTCCCTTCGGAGTTCGATACGGTGATGCTTGCATACTGGCTGCGGGCGGTTCCGTTCTTGAACACGGAACGTAACATCGCACCCATCTGCGTGGTGACCGTTTCATCCAAGACAACCTTGCTTTCGGTGTCGTTCTTGAATATGACTCGACCATCGCGGTTCTTGATTTCTTTGATAAGGCAAGGTTCGGCCCAGTCGCCGTCTTTGCACTTGAACACCTTGCCCGTGAGAATGGTCTGGTAGGCAGTGGTAATTTCGCTCAAAGTAATGTCGTTCACGCCGAGCGGCATGCTGAACACTTTTTGCAATTTTTGCTTGATGCCGATTTCGCCTGCGAACCTTGCGAATTCCGACATGGCGAGTGCGCGGCGGTAATCCGGCCAGTTGCGCAGATGTTCGGGATCGAGGTAGTCGCTTTCGGGGTCGGTCGGTTCGACCATCGTGCTCAGGCGCTTGAAGTCGGCCAGTGTGAAGTTCGGGAAGAGTTCTTCTGCTTCGAGCGAAGCGAAAGTTTCGGTGAGCCCGTTCATGAGAATTTCGTTTTCACGGTTGCGCAGGACTTCGGAATAATTCTTGTAGTTGTGGCGCAAGTAACGGATAGCAGAGGGGTCGCGCTTGGCTTGCTTGATACCCACATCGGTATAGCTCCCGTAGCGCAGCGCCTGCATAGCGCGCGCCTGTGCATAGAGGCCTTCGTTCTTGTAGCGTTCCACGAGGGCGTCGCGGGCGCGGGTGAATTCGATCTCGCGCTTCACGTCTTCTTTCATGGTGAGGCCAAACTTGTCGCGCAGCCTTTCGAAGAACGCCTTGGATTCCTCGTCGGGGAGGCGAGCCATTTCGTTCTGTGCCGCGACCATGGCGAATTCCTCGTCGCTCAACTTGTCGAGCAGGTGCTCCAGCAGCCAGATGCTTGCGATGTTTTCTGAGCGCGTGGCCGCCCAGGCGATGCTCACCACGTCACCCTTGTTCTTGTGGTCGGGTCGCGGGAAGTAGAACTGGTTCACGTACTGGAACGCGTTGTACTCGTTCTCCAGTTCATCGAGGTAGTTCCAGTGGTACTTGAGTGCGAGTGCGAAAAGCAGAGGTTTCCAACTAGAACCAAGCTGGCGTAGCGCCTTGAAGCTGCGGTCGAAACCCGTATTGTGGAAACCGCCCTGGCTTGCGATGACCTTGCCGTTCTGCAGTGCGAACAACGCTCCTTGCAGCACCGGTTCCGTCTCTATCTTGCACGGGGCAAAACCATCTTGCAGTTCGTCCGAAAGGATGCTCACCAGGAGGATGGCTCCCTGCTTGAGTTGCGAGGCGAGAATCTTGTTCACATCGCCGCCGACCTGCTTTGCAAATTCCTTCACGGCCTTTTCGGTGACAATGCCTTTGAGCTGGCCAAAACTGAGCGTGAGCGACTTGAGTTTCCCGTTCTCGTCGAAGAATACGCTGTCTACAGCGCCGTAGAGGTAGTCGCCTTTGCGGGCGCTTTGGGCGCGGTTCGCGAATTCGGCCTTGGGCAGCACGAAACCGCCCAGCTGCATCTGCAAGTTGCTGATGTTGTTCTGGAGGGCGCGCTTCGCGGCATCTTGGCTCTTGCCGTCGAGCGTCGTCACGATGACGAGCTGTGCCTTGCGCCAGTCCTCGATGCCTTCTTTTTGGAACAGCTCGTGGAAGTAATCGTTGTCGAGCTTTTCTTCGAGGCGTTCGAGCGTGGTGCTCATGGTAAAGCGGAAGTTGCCGTGGTTGAATTCAAGCGGCTTGGCGAGCGCCTTTTCCATGTCTTCTTTTTCGATATAGCCTTCGTCGAGCATGCGTTCAAGCACGTACTTTAGGCGTTCTTCGCCACGGGCAATCGCCTTTTCGCGCCGTTCGGTGGTGCGCTGGATAAAGGGGTCGTAGTTGAACGGGCCCTTGACCGAGCCTGCAATAAAAGCGCATTCAGCGAGTGTGAGGTCCTTGAGTTCCTTGTTAAAGAAGTACTGTGCCGCGATGGCGACACCCTTACCCGTACCCGAGACGTGGAACTGGTTCAGGTAGAATTCCAGGATTTCTTCTTTGCTGAAATGCTTTTCCATGCGGAGTGCGTTCATCAGCTCCTTGAGCTTTTCCTTGACGCTGCGCTCTTCGCGCCCGAAGATATTCTTGACCGCCTGCTGCGTGAGCGTGGAGCCGCCTTGGCGGAGGTGCCCCTCGTGGATGTTGCGGGCCATGGCGCGTGCAAACCCGTGGAAACTGAACCCATTGTGGTTCCAGTAGCCGGCGTCTTCGGCAGCGACCAGTGCGTTGACGATGTTCACCGGAATGTCGCCGTAAGGCACGTACACGCGGTGGTTCGCATCGAAGAAGGCTCCGAGCAGTTCGTTACCGTCGTTAAAATAGACGCGGGTCTCGCCGCTGAGCACCTGGAGGATGGTGTTACGGTTGAACTGGTTGTCTGGATCCTGTTCGGGGAGGATTTTGAAGACGACGATGTATGCGGGGATGCAGCAAATGAGGCCAACGAGGGCGAAAGCCGCGATAATTTTCAGCAGTTTTTTTAGACGACGCATTTTGGAAGACTGTATTATTATGAACGGGTATAATCTAGAATTTTTGAAAGGAGACCGCCCATAATATTGCGGAAAGGGGCGGATTTTAGCGAAAATGGGGCGCAGAGGTCCCAAAAAATGATGCTTTTTCGGCCATTACCCTTGAAAAAAACATGAAAATTAAGTAAAATTTGTGTCCCCAAGATGGGAAGATGGCCGAGCTGGCCGAAGGCGCGTCCCTGCTAAGGACGTATAGGACTTAATCCTATCGCGAGTTCGAATCTCGCCCTTCCCGCTGAAAAGCCCCGAGTCCAAACGGATTCGGGGTTTTTTCATTGTTTTTTTAGCGCCGCCACCACCTTCACATCGGCAGGGAGCCAGTTCACGGAATCCAGTTCATCTCGACCGAGCCACTGGGCAGCCTCGTGTTCCAAAAGTTCGGGAGACTTGCCGCCTGTAATAGCACAGAAATAGCAGTGCATGGTCAGGTGGAAGCCGGGGTAGTCGTGCTCCACCGTGCAAAGAAAACCGCCCACACTCACATCGATGGCTAGTTCTTCTTTCAACTCCCGGACTAAGGCCTGCGGCGGCGTTTCGCCCGGTTCCATTTTGCCACCGGGAAACTCCCAGAAATCCTTGTAGTCGCCGTAACCCCGCTGGGTGGCAAAGACCTTGCCCCCATCCTGGATGAGACCTGCCACAACCTGAATGCATTTCATGGGTAGAAATGTAGAAAACCGCATTTTTTTTCTTATATTTTAGGCATGAGTCTAAAGCAAATTATCGCTCCCAGCGTGTTGAACGC
>JAEEGL015410623.1_pt1 | contig 11760 bp, 11 predicted proteins | sample 9134231 | NCBI WGS metagenome assembly JAEEGL01 (sample SAMN16246548, study PRJNA631951) | gut metagenome | biome: gut microbiome; feature: rumen; material: fiber-attached | host: Bos | place: Iran: Karaj | collected 2018-10
ATATCTGTGAAAGACTGCAGGGGCTGTCTTTGAAAAACGTAAAGATCAGAATAAATGAAGACTCAAATATTATATATGAAAGCTTCGAACCCGGAGAAATGCTGTTTACTCATTTCGGCGTTTCAGGGCCTATGATACTTACGGCGACATCTGATATTGCTCCGTTATTTTTCAACATGGACCTCACACTCCATATAGATTTAAAGCCGGCCTTAGGTTTGGAAGAGCTTGATGACCGTATTTTGAGGGATTTTAAGGAGAATATGAATAAAGAATTCAAGAATTCTTTGAACAGGCTTCTTCCTTCCAAATTGATACCCATAATGATCGAGCTTTCCGGAATAGAACCATGCAGGAAAGTGAATGTTATCACATCTGAAGAGCGCGGAAGGCTTGTAAGGTTGATGAAAGACTTTGCAATGGATATTGCCGGAACGAGAGGATTTGATGAAGCAATAATAACAAAGGGCGGCGTAGATGTATCAGAGATCGATCCAAAGACATTTGAATCAAAGAGGGTAAGAGGTTTATACTTTGCGGGAGAGGTGATCGATGTGGATGCGCATACAGGAGGATTTAATCTTCAGATCGCCTGGAGTACAGGACATGCTGCCGGCTCGTATGCATAGACCTGATCTTCGCATAGCGGGATGATTTTATGATTGATCAGAGGAGGAGAAAAATGATAAATGTAGCTATAGACGGCCCTGCAGGAGCGGGAAAATCGACGATCGCAAAAAAAGCAGCAAAGGATCTCGGATTTATCTATGTAGATACCGGAGCGATGTTCCGTGCGATGGCGCTATATATGGTCCGCTCCGGCGCTGATCTTGACAACAGCGGGGATATAGCCGCAAAAGTCGGGGATGCGGATATCGACATAGTTTATGAGGACGGAGTACAATGTGTGATGCTTAATGGAGAGAATGTTAACGGACTCATACGTACGGAAGAGATCTCCAATGCCGCATCAAAGGTTGCGGTTGTAAAAGAGGTCAGGCAGAAAATGCTGGTTTTGCAGAAAGACATAGCAAAAAAGCATGATGTGATAATGGATGGAAGAGATATTGGCTCAGCGGTATTGCCGGACGCCGATCTTAAGATCTATCTTACGGCCTCCGTAGATGTAAGAGCCATGAGAAGATACAAAGAAAATACGGAAAAAGGGATGGCTTCTGATCTTGAAGCAATAAAGACTGATATCAGGGAAAGAGATGAGCGGGATATGACAAGAGCAGAGGCTCCTCTGACTAAAGTGCCGGATGCTGTGGAAATAGACAGCTCGGATATGACAATTGATGAAGTTGTAGCTAAGATCGAAGGACTGATCAGGGAAATAAGATGAAAGTGATCTGTGCTGATACTGCCGGTTTCTGCTTTGGTGTGGAGCGGGCTGTGAAGACCGTATATGATGCCCTGGATTCGGGTGAAGAAAAGATCTATACCTACGGGCCCATAATTCATAATGAAACCGTGGTAAATGAACTGGCGGAGAAGGGCGTATCGATCATATCCAGTCCCGGAGAGCTAGAACAACTTGAGAAAGGGTGTGTAATAATCAGATCCCATGGTGTTACAAAAGAGATCTATGAGATCATAGAGAAAAAGGGATTAAAATATATTGATGCAACATGTCCTTTTGTGCTTAAGATACATAAACTTGTGGATGAGGCTTCTAAAAAAGGCGAGTATGTTGTGGTTGCGGGAGACAGGCTGCATCCCGAAGTAGAAGGGATACTCAGCTTTGCAAAAGATGATGTAACTGTTGTAAAGGATGCAGCGGAAGCTGAGGCTTTTAAGCCTCCTGAAGATAAAAAGATACTGCTTGTTTCACAGACAACCTTTAACAGCTATATTTTTAATAAAATTGTTGAAATCTTCGATAAAAAAAGGTATTATTATAATGCTGTCTACACAATTTGCAATGCCACAGCCCTGCGGCAGCAGGAGACTGCGGAGCTTGCGGCAAAGGTTGATGCTATGATCGTGATAGGCGGAGCGCATAGCTCAAACACCAGAAAGCTCTATGATATTGCAAAAGACAGTTGTGACAACACGATATATGTACAGACACTTGACGACTTGGTTTCAAGTAAGAATGCGATTTGCGACCCGGCTTCTTGTGTAGGTATCACCGCCGGGGCATCCACCCCAAAGAATATTATTGAGGAGGTTCAAAATTATGTCAGAAGATTTTGGACAGATGTTGGATGAAACTTTTAGAACTATTCACACAGGGGAGATCGTTGAAGGGACGATCATAGATGTGAAACCAGACGAGATCATACTGAATATCGGATATAAGTCCGAGGGTATCGTTACTAAGAACGAATATTCAAATGATTCTTCAGTAGATCTTACAGCAGAAGTCAAGGTCGGCGATAAGATGGAGACAAAGGTCTTAAAGCTCAATGACGGTGACGGACAGGTGCTTCTCACATACAAGAGACTGGCACAGGATCGCGGCAACAAGAGACTTGAAGAGGCTTTTGAAAACAAAGAGGTCCTTAAAGGCAAGGTTATAAAGGTCCTTGAGGGCGGACTTTCAGTTGTAGTTGAGGATTCAAGGGTATTTATCCCTGCAAGCCTCGTATCAGATTCATTTGAGAAGGATCTTACCAAATATCTCGATCAGGAGATCGAGTTCGTCATTACCGAATTCAATCCCAGGAGACGCAGGATCATCGGTGACAGAAAGGTTCTTGTCAAGGCTGAGAATGAAGAGAAGAGAAGAGAGCTCTTTGAGCGCATCAGCATCGGAGATGTCGTAGAAGGTGTAGTAAAGAACATCACGGATTTCGGATGCTTTGTGGATCTCGGCGGAGTTGACGGTCTTCTTCATATATCTGAGATGTCCTGGGGACATATTGATTCTCCGAGGAATGTATTCAAGGTTGGTGAGGAAGTCAAGGTCATCATCAAGGAGATCAATGGCAGCAAGATTGCTCTTTCCAGAAAGTTTGATGATGAGAATCCCTGGAAGGGAGCTGCTGAGAAGTATTCAATCGGCAGTACTGTTACCGGAAAGGTTGCACGTATGACCGATTTCGGAGCTTTTGTTGAGTTAGAGCCCGGCATTGATGCTCTGCTGCATGTATCACAGATATCGAAGGAGCATATCAATAAGCCTTCTGATGTACTGAAGAAGGGTGAAGAGGTCACGGCGAAGATAGTTGATTTTGATGAAGAAAATAAAAAGATCAGCCTTTCAGTGAAAGCACTTCTTCCCGATACCGGAGATGAGACGGTAAAAGAAGATACAGGTGAAGCTGCTGAGACAGAAGAAACAACAGCGGATACTCCTGAGGGTACACCGGAGGAAACACCTGCAGAGGAATGATATCAACAGTAAGCCGGAGCTTTCATAGGCTCCGGTTTATACAATAATAAAACTATGGAGGGGATATGAAGGACACATATGAGGATTTCAAAGCAGAGATAATGAAGCTTACAAAGATCGATCTGAACGCATACAAGGAAGCGCAGATGAAAAGAAGGATCGATTCACTGATTTCCAAAAGAGGAATCAAAGGCTATCCCAACTATGTCAATGCTTTAAAGACCGATACAGAGGTATTTGATGAATTCATCAATTATATCACCATAAATGTATCCGAGTTTTACAGAAATCCTGATCAATGGGAGCTTATGGATAAGCAGTTCATTCCGGATCTTATTCACAGATTCGGTAACAGACTGAAGATATGGAGTGCTGCCTGCTCTACAGGAGATGAGCCCTATTCTCTTGTCATGGCTCTTTCAAGGCATATCCCTCTTAATCAGATAAAGATTTATGCCACTGATCTTGATAAGACCGTAATGGGCAAGGCTAAGGTCGGACTTTATAACGCCAAGAGCATAGCCGGGGTTCCTGCTGATTTCAAGAAGAAATATTTTACCCAGGTAGGTCCTTCATTCCAGATATCCGATGAGATAAAGAGCAGGGTGGAATTCCATGAGCACAATCTTCTTAAGGATCCATATCAGAAGAATTATGACTTCATTGTCTGCAGAAATGTGCTTATCTATTTCACCGAGGAGGCAAAGAACGAGGTATTTAAGAAATTCTCTGACAGCCTTAAAAAGGGCGGTCTGCTCTTCATTGGCTCAACTGAGCAGATAATGAATTATAAGGATATTGGACTTAAGAGGGAAAATTCATTCTATTACAGAAAAGAAGCCTGATAATACTACAGTTCATTAACGATCATGTTCATTAAATGACCCGCGTATCTTTTAAAGATCTCCGGGTCATTTTTTACTTTTTCGGTAAGCTCAAAGTACATGGTTTTGTCGTTATAGGCATATTTAAAAATGGGGGTAACGATCTTGTCCCATTGAGGCAGAAACTGAGATCTTACACGGACAAAGCAGTTTTCGGGGCGTGCTTGCTGTCTGGATCTTCTGTCTGCATATTGTGAGGTAGATTTGTGCATTGCGCGGTCTTCCAGCGGAAGATAGTAATAATCCCTATGGTCCGGATAAAAATATCTTAGTACCCCGGTGAAAACGGAAACCCTGATCTTTCCCCTGCTGCCTCCAAGCATAAGATAACAATCTGAAAAACCAGCTGAAACAGGGGCAGGAACCGGCGCGCTGTAAGTGAATTCAATAATAAGCTCTGTCCGAAGCTTTCCCTGGTAATCCCTGTAATTATTCTTAACGGCACGTTCCGCCTTTATTGGGCCGTTCAGTACATCAGGATAAGAGAGGAGAGGGAGAAGCTCTGCAAGTCCTCTGACATCATCATGATTATGCTCAAGCAGTAGATCCAGACAGTATTTATTCTTTGAAGCAATGTAATTACCGTAGAGAGCTATAAGCTCACGACCTGTTTTCTTATCATTTCTTCTTACAGACAGGAATCTCTCAAGGGTCTTTTGCTTCATGTCAGGCAGTCCCAGAAGCTTCTTGTACGGCTTTATTCTTTTATAGATATCTACGCCGTTCTTTTCTGAAAATGCAAGATCTATGCCATATACAAAGGAACGTTTTTCCAGAAAAGGTATATCAAATCTGTTTCCGTTAAATGTGATTATAGTATCAAAAGCCTTGAGATATTCGGCAAAAGCGGAAAGAATATCTTTTTCTTCAGATGTATCATCTGCAAAAAACTGCCGTATATAGAGTCTGTTTTCTTTGATACAGCCGGTTCCGATCATGTATACTTCAGAGTTTACCGGTGAAAGTCCTGTGGTCTCGATGTCAAGAAAAATGACAGAAGATGGCTCAGCTATATTCTCCAGAGGGTATTTAATATTCAGATTTTTTTCAAAATATTCAAAGGTTTCCATCGTTTTGACCATTCGTGCAATATATCATATTATATACCTTATGAGACGATTAAGGAAATCGTCTTATAAGCCGATTAAGGAAATAACAGAGGTTTATTATGTCGATGTTTGATGACAATTCATTTAATGAAGGAATAAATGTTGGAAAAAGGATAGCTATTGGCTCGATCGTTGCTTCTCTTGCTGTGCTCGCTATCCTTGGAGTCACGGTTGCCCTGAATACAAAAAAGCCTCACAACGATAATAACGAGAATAATCCATATATCAAGGCTTCGGAGGAACCTACGGAAGAATATACAAGGGATCCTGAGAAAAGTACCTCTGATGAGCTATCTTTTTAGAATATGTATGATGAGGAAAAGGAAGAGGATATAGTAGTATCTGATAATAAATCCGGCAAGGATAAACCCAGCCAGAATTCTGCCAAAAAGAAGGTCAGCGGAAACAAGGTGAGTGGAAATAAAGCACAGACTTCATCGAACTCGGTATCAAAGAATTCCAAACAGGTTTCGGAAAACAGGTTTAATATCAGTCCTGAGGGAGAGCAGCCCGTATATGTCTCCGTTAACGCCCTTATTCCCAAGAATAATCTGATAAATGAAGATTTTTCGATGGTCAGCGGAAACAGGCTTGTATATTCCCAGAGCGGACACAATGTTTCTCATTTCGGTATTGATGTATCCAAGTATAACGGGACGATCAGTTGGAACAGTGTAAAAAAACAAGGGGTTGAGTTCGCGCTGATCCGTGTCGGAGCCAGAGGCTATTCATCCGGAAATATTGTGCTTGACGAAAAGCTTCAGGAAAATATCAAGGGCTGCCGGGAGAACGGGATTGATGTAGGAGTTTATTTCTTCTCTCAGGCTATAAATACTAATGAAGCGATAGAAGAGGCCAGCTACTGTGTAGCATCACTCAGCGGAAATGCAATAAGATATCCGATCATATTTGATTCTGAGAAGGTGCTTAATGACAGCTATCGGACAGAGAATCTCTCCAGTACAGAGAGAACGGAGATATTCAAGGCATTTGCAGAGGTGGTAAAGGCTTATGGATATACTCCGATGTTTGCCGGAACCAAGGAGCAGCTTGCCAGAAATGTGGATCTTGTGAACATGAAGGATTATGACATATGGCTTCTTGACACCGGCGAGAAGACGGATTATCCATATCGCTACAGCATCAGACAATATTCTGATAAGGGGAAGATAAACGGTATAGACGGAGATGTGGATCTGAATATCTGTCTGATATCTTATGCGGAAAAATAGTCTCAGAAGATCAGTCCGCTCTTATCGAGTCCTGACAGATACTCGAGGTATTTAACCGGAAGCTCGATAGCCGAATAGATCTTTGCATAAAGAGCAGGGGAGAGCCCTTCAGGGATATCAAGGATCTCTGTCCGACGTTTCAGGCCATGCTTCTTTGCTTCGTCCAGGGCTTTATTATATGCGATTATAGCCATCTCGTGAGTGGGATATGAGCCAATGTTCCAGTCGCCGTTGATGTGCATCTTTACATTGTATACTTCATCACGGCCTTCTTTTCTCTTGCGTATATTTTTGACCGGATTGATCACATCCACATTGGCATAGCGTAGATCAGTATGATCCCCGTTTACAAATCTGTAGTCCTTTCCCAAAACAGCAAATCCCGGTATGTCATATCTTGCCAGCACACGTTCCTGAAGGCCGAAATCAGCTACAAACAGATGATTGCCTCTTCGCTGGATAGTATGGGAGGAATAATAGAAGAGATCCTCAAGATCAAACTTGAGCTCAGTATCCATATCAAGATGATATGAGAAATAAGTCCGATGAAGATATACCGGAGTCTTGATATAGATCTTATTATCCCTGAAATTTGCAAGACAGATAAATTTATGAAAAGACAGGGGTAACAGATCATCCGAATATTTATCCGGAGTCAGATCGGGATCTCTGATCACAAGGCGAGCCTTTTCATAAAGTGCAGATGCAGTTTCCATGCTGTCCGAGCTGCCCAGAGAGATATGTTTTCCTTTATATGTAATGGACGCCCGGTAGTAGATCGTGCCGTCCCTTTTTTTAGCAATAAATATGCCTTTCATTTCTATATTTCTTTTGAGACGTCAACCTACAGATTCTGTCAACAGCTGTCCTATGTTTTTATGGTATATTCAATGAACATATGAAACAGCTTACTTAATTATTTATCTTATATAATTTTATCAAAAGACAGATGTATAATCCAGCAAAATTTATTCTGATGAAGCATTCATAAAAAATTAACTTTTGAATAAAGGCAAATCTGTTGCTAAAGTCCTGAGTTTTCCTGTATAATATCGAGGAATTATGTTAATTTGAGAAAGGATTTTCATATGTCGGATAATACTAATGATTTTGATTATTCGGCAGTCACTCCTGAAATAAGAGTGCTTGCTGAAAAGGCATATCAATCCACACTTATTGATTCTGAACTTTATAAGAAATGGGATGTTAAAAGAGGACTCAGAGACCTGAAGGGGAAAGGGGTCCTTGCAGGTCTTACTCATATTTCCGATGTGCATGCTGTTGACATTATTGACGGAGAGAGCGTACCTGTAGACGGAACCCTGAGGTACAGGGGATATGATGTCAAGGATCTGGTGAAGGGCATCAGTACAAGAAATGATTTCGGCTTTGAGGAGATCACTTATCTGCTGCTTTTTGATAAGCTTCCCAATCGTGATGAGCTGGCAGACTTCAGAAAGATACTTGCCAGATACCGTGCGCTGCCTAAAAATTTCGTTCGCGATGTTATTATGAAAGCGCCCAGTTCCAATATGATGAATACGCTTGCAAGATCCGTGCTTACGCTTTATTCCTATGACAGTGCGGCAGAGGACATTTCGGTTCCCAACGTATTGAGGCAGAGCCTTCAGCTGATCTCGCTTTTTCCGATGCTTTCTGTTTATTCGTATCAGGCATATGCACATTATCAGAAAAATGAAAGCCTGTATATTCATATGCCTAACACGAAAATATCTTTGGCGGAAAATCTGCTCTATATCCTTAGACCGGACAGCAGCTATTCAGAGCTTGAGGCAAAGGTCCTTGATATAGCCCTTATTCTTCACGCAGATCATGGCGGCGGTAACAACTCAACCTTTACTACCCATGTGGTCACCTCCACGGGAACAGATACATATTCTTCTGTGGCAGCTTCACTCGGATCACTTAAGGGACCGAGACATGGCGGTGCCAACGTTAAGGTTATCGAGATGTTTGAAGATATGAAGAAAAAGATCCGTGACTGGAAAGATGAGGAAGAGGTAAGCAGATATCTCTGTGACATACTTGATAAGAAGGAATTTGACAGGAACGGTCTGATCTATGGAGTAGGGCACGCCGTTTATTCACTTTCTGATCCCAGAGAGGTTATATTCAAATCTTTCGTCGAAAGACTTGCTCATGAAAAAGGGCTTGATGATGAATTTGCTCTTTATGACCTTGTAGAAAGACTGTCTCCTAAAGAGATTGCAAAGAGAAGACCGATCTATAAAGGCGTATGCGCAAATGTCGATTTTTATTCAGGCTTTGTATACAAGATGCTGGATCTGCCCAGAGAGCTTTATACTCCGATTTTTGCCTGTGCCAGGATCTCAGGCTGGAGCGCCCACAGGATAGAGGAGCTTTCAAATAATGGTAAGATAATACGTCCGGCATTTAAGAGTGCCCAGCCCATAAGGGACTACACCCCTATGGAAGAAAGAAAATGAGCTTTATTTCAGATATTTATTCTGATAATTGATCATAACAGCGCTGTAGGCTACAAGTATCAGAAATGAAACTGCTACAAGAATCCCTATGGCCGTTTCGTCGAGACCAATACGGTTTCCAAATGCAAAAAGCGCAGACAGACCTATCATAATGATCCCCAATATGATATTTGCGGGGATCATTATTTTCATATATGCTTTTTTGTTGTCCTCTTTTGCGCCTTTCCAGTCAATTCCCTTACCCAGCAGCCCGGAAACGACCTCTCCTTTGGTCTTCATTATAATGGCAGAATAGATGAGATATACGCCTGAACCGAAGACAATAATATTTAGGAAGCTGTCCATATTGTCCATATAGGTTTTTCCTTTCCTGATATTGAAAAAAAACTATGTATAGTATATTATAATAGCCATGAAAGCGAAAGATTTAAAAATCCTTATCTGTGATGATTCCGTACTTGCCCGGAAAAACCTTGCCACTAACCTGAAAAAATGCTCTATAGAGAATATTCTTCAGGTTGCTGACGGCCAGTCTGCTGTGGATACATATAAAGCAGAGCATCCGGATATTATATTTCTTGATGTTGTGATGCCTGTGAAGGATGGTATTACGGCTCTTAAGGAGATCATTGATTTTGATTCCAAGGCTGTAGCTGTAATGGTATCATCAGTCGGCACGCAAATGCATATCCGAGAAGCAGTCAAGACAGGAGCAAGGGATTTCCTTCAAAAGCCTGCAACTCTGGAGCAGATAACTTCGATCGTGGAGAGAGTTCTCAGAGAAAAAGCAGATCTCTGATCTATTTTTCCAGGAATGCTGATACAGCATCCTTCATGTTATTGATTTCAATATGTCCGTCATGCAGGATCTCCGCCTGACGGATTTCTTTTATTGCAGCTGGCTCCGGCATATCTGTCAGTGTCTCCATTTCATCTATCATCTCCATATCATTCCTGTTAATTCCTGAGACATTTCCTTTTATTGCCCCGACTACGCTGCGTGCAAATTTATATGGTGAAGCGGTTGAGGCAATTACCATAGGATATGAAGAGAGGCTTTCAGATAAACTGTTTGCCACAAAGGAAGCAACTGCAGTGTGGGTGTCCAGTACATAACCTGTATCATCATAAACACGCTTTATCTCGGAGAAGGTATCCTCCTCTGATGCATAGCCGGCAATGAAATCGTTTAGCTCTTCCTTCATTTTTTTTGTTATGGAATAGCTGCCCTTATCGCGCAGGTCATTCATCAAGTTTGCCGTTACTTTGTCATCACACCCGGATATAAAGTATATCAGGCGCTCGAGATTGCTTGATATAAGGATATCCATTGATGGTGAACTGGTTAGATGGAAATCTCTTTTTCTGTCATATACTCCGGTATCGAAGAAGTCCGTGAGAACTTTATTTATATTTGAAGCGCAGACAAGCTTATCAATGGGTATGCCTATCTTTTTTGCGAGATAAGCGGCAAGAATATTACCGAAGTTTCCAGTGGGAACGCAGATATTGATCCTGTCACCCTCAGTAATTTTTTCATTTTTAAGCAGACTGCAGTAAGCATAGGCATAATATACGATCTGGGGTACAAGACGCCCGATGTTTATCGAATTTGCGCTTGAAAACTGGAAACCCTTTGCCTCTGTTTCTTTTCTGAATGCTTCATCATTAAATATCTGCTTTACTCCTGTCTGGCAGTCATCAAAATTACCGTCGACACTTACAGCTGATACATTATTACCTTTTTGTGTGACCATCTGCAGCCTCTGTACGTCTGATACTCCGCCATGAGGATAGAAGACCATGATCTTAGTATGAGGCACATTGGCAAAACCGGCCATGGCTGCTTTTCCGGTATCACCGGAGGTTGCTGTCAGGATAAGTATATCCTTTGATATCCCGTTTTTCTTTGCTGCTGTAGTCATCAGATGAGGGAGGATCTGCAGCGCCATATCTTTGAAAGCGATTGTCGGACCATGATAGAGCTCCAGATAATAGGAACCGCATGCAAAGCTTATGGGTGCTATAGACGGATCGTCAAAATTATCACCATAGGCATTATCAATACATTTTTTCAGTTCATCATCCGAAAAGTCATCAAGAAAAAGACTCATTATCTCAAATGCGAGCTCTTTATAGGAGAGCTCAGAAAGCCTGTTCATATCAAAACCGGGCTGTGGTATATTTTCAGGAACAAATAGTCCGCCGTCATCGGAAAGACCTTTTAGTATGGCCTGCGATGCTGTCAGTTTTATGCTTTTATCTCTTGTACTGTTGTATTTCATTTCTTTTCCTCCGCAATGCATAAGGATCCTCTAAAATCCCTTATGACAACTGATGAGTAATATAACATAAATAACGCAAGTCTGACACCCCTCAGATTGTTTTTATTCTCTTGTTTTGATAATATATTATGAAAAATCCAGTTCTTATGTTTCACAGAACAATTCAATTTGCAGCTAAAGGAAGTATTTGATTCTCTTTCTCCTGATGAAACGGACGATACTTATAATATAGAACTTTTCGCAGGAGATCCTGCTGATAATAATGTAAGGTTTGAAGAAATAGTAAATTAGTTGATATAAATAATAACTTGCAAATAAGGAGGTATTAAAATGCAGCTTGCCAACATTTCAAACAAATTTGAAGAAAAGATCGAAGAAAAGGAAGAGCTCGTCCATCTTCTGGGACTTAATCAGGTGCTGAATGTATATGAGCATGACGGCA
>JAEEGL015995961.1_pt1 | contig 11760 bp, 7 predicted proteins | sample 9134231 | NCBI WGS metagenome assembly JAEEGL01 (sample SAMN16246548, study PRJNA631951) | gut metagenome | biome: gut microbiome; feature: rumen; material: fiber-attached | host: Bos | place: Iran: Karaj | collected 2018-10
CTCTTGCCGCCGCGCACAAGCTCCATATCGCGCACCTCGAACAGAGGCGGCGGGAACGCCAGGCGGCACATCGCGAGCCGGTCCTTGGCCGAGGCGAACGCGCCGTCCTTGAACGGCGACACGCCGGCGGGGATAATCAGCACGCGCTCGATGCCGAGCTCGTTCGCGAGCGTTTCGGCCAGCCGTCTGTGCCCTTTGTGCGGCGGGTCGTAACTGCCGCCGTAAATGCCGATTTTCGTACAATCACCTCAATCAATACATCGTGATGCTTTCCAATTCGAGCTGCCCGCGGTAGGACGTGATTTTGACCTTGACGCGCGTGACCTCGATGGGATTGAGTTTGATAATGCGTTTATAGCCGATGACGCCGCCTTTATAGACACGCTTGAACTTGCCGCTGCCCTCGTCGAGATAGAGCTCAAAGCTTTCGACGTGCTGGCCGTTCGCGATATGCTCCTGCAAAACGACGCGGTCAAACATATCTTTTTCGGAAAGGGTGATTACAAGCTCGGGTTCGCTGTCCCCTTCCGCGGGGCGCCAGGTGAGATTCTCGTCCTTTTCGAGAAGGTTGGCGGCGGCGAACTCGTCGGAGAGCGCGCTGCTGGCCTCCATCGACCCGATCTGCGAAACGCGGTAGGCATACTGATGCTTGAGGTCGTAGCCGAGGGCCTTGAGAATCTGCACGTCCATATTCGAGAACTTGCCGTTCTTCATCGGCGGCACGCCGAGCATCAGCGCGCAGTTTGCGCCGACGGTCTTGAGATAGAGCTTGAGAAGCTTATCTTTGGTCTTGGCGGTGTACTCGTCGTCTTTGTGGTAATACCACCGGTCGCGCAGCGACACGCTGACCTCGCAGGGGTACCAGATGAAGTCGGTGTCTTTTTTAATGGCCTTGCGCGAACCGAGGTCGAGCTCGTACTTTTCTTCCTTGCGGCGTTTCTTTTTGTCGGGCTCGTCCGGCGCGTCAATCGCGTGATAGATGCTGTGGCGTTCGGGGACGACGCTCCACTCGTTCTCGCGGATGACGCCCCACTCGTTGCCGTACCAGCGCACGTCGGGACCGACGAGGGCGATGACCGCCCCGGGCTGGCACTCGCGCACCACGTCGTAGTAGCCGCGCCAGTCATACTCCTGCACGCGGCCCTTTTTGTCGGGCTCGGCCAGACCGTCGAAACGGACGTAGAAAAACTCGCCGTAATTGGTCAGCACCTCGCGCAGCAGTTTTTTGAAATATTCGTTATAGAGTTCGCCCGAACCGTAGAGCTTGCTGTGGCGGTCCAGCGGCGAAATCGCGATGCCGAATTTCAGGCCCTGACGGCGGCACTCGTCGGACAGGCGTTTGACGATGTCGCGGTTGTCGGTCTCCCAATTCTCGGAAGCGGCGACGCTGTAGGAGCAGACGTCGGACGCCCACAGGCAGAACCCGTCGTGGTGTTTGACGTTGAGCACCATGCCCTTGAAGCCGGCGTCCTTGAAAAAGGTCACCCACTCCTCTTCGTCAAATTCGTCGGGCTGGAAGTTGAGCGGATTGACGGTACCGTCGGTCCACTCGCCGTTCACGACCGTGGCAAGGCCGAAATTGATGAAGCCGTAAAACTCCGTTTTTTGCCAGTTGAGTTGTCTTTCGGAGGGCTTGACCCCCGCCGCGAGCTCATAGGGTTGCATGGCAAAATCCTTTCGTGGTTCAGTCGTTGTTGGTGGCGACGATATCAACGCCCAGGCCGCAGATATCTTTGACGACCACGTCGCCGATGGCGACGGGCGCTTTGAGCGTAACGCCGTTGATGACCTGCATACAGTCAAACATTTTCTCTTTCGGGATGGGGGCGCTGGTCTTGACGGGCACGACGGGGTGCGTGCCGCCCTCGACCTTGACGCTGGTGGTCAGACTGCGCACGGGGTGCGTGACCTCGGTGCGGGCATACGCCTCGCCGCGCGGGCAGGTGTTGCCGGTGACGCTGACGACTTCGCCGGCGTCGTTCAATTCCACCTCAATCGGGCAGCCGATGGGGCAGGAAATGCAAATCAGATTCCGTTTCATTGCGGCGCCTCCTTATTCTTCAATCGCGACGACAATCTCGTCGCCCTCGTTCATAGCGGCCAGCTGTTCTTCGGTGAGGGTCAGATTTTCCATCTCGCCGGGAGCGAGTTTGGGGCGCTTGCGGGAGAGGAGCGTCTGACCGTTGCAGGTGACCACGACTTTGGCGTTGCGGTAAACCTTGCCGACGCGGAAATAGAGCTTGACCTTTTCACCGCCGCGGACGTTCACGCGCTGCGGCACGATGTAGCGCACGCCGTTCACGCCTTTGGTGGCGGCGAACACGCCCTCTTTCTTTTTGCCGAAGATGTAGTTCGCGGCGCCCTTGCCGGCAATCTTGCTCTCTTCGGTGACGTAGTCAACCAGATCGTGCACCTGCAGGACGTTACCGCAGGCGAAGATGCCGGGGTGCAGCGTTTCGCGGTACTCGTCAACGACGGGGCCCTTGGTGACGTTATCAAGCGCCACGCCCACGCCCTTGGAGAGTTCGTTTTCGGGAATCAGGCCGACGGACAGAAGCAGCGTGTCACATTCGATATACTGCTCGGTGCCGGGGATGGGCTGCAAGCGCTCGTCCACATCGGCGATGGTCACACCCTCAAGCCGGTCTTTGCCGTGAGTTTCGATGACGGTGCAGCTCAGGCGAAGGGGGATGTTGAAATCTTCCAGACATTGCACGATGTTGCGCTGCAAGCCGCTGGAGTATGGCATGAGCTCGCAGACAACCTTGACCTCGGCGCCCTCAAGGGTCATGCGGCGCGCCATAATCAGGCCGATATCGCCGGAGCCGAGAATGACAACCTTTTTGCCGGGCATATAGCCGTCGATGTTGACGTACTTCTGCGCGGTGCCCGCGGTCATAATGCCGCTGGGGCGCGTGCCGGCGATGGAGAGCGCGCCGCGGGGCCGCTCGCGGCAGCCCATGGCGAGCACCACGGCCGTTGCCTGAATCTGCATCAGGCCCTGCGCTTTGTTGACGGCGGTGACGACGTTGGCGTCGGAGATATCCAACACCATCGTGTCGCACATCACGTCGATATCGGTTTGTTCCACCTCGCGGATGAAACGACCGGCGTACTCGGGGCCGGAGAGCTCTTCACCGAAATAGTGAAGGCCGAAGCCCGTGTGGATGCACTGTTCCAAAATACCGCCGAGAGATTCGGCGCGTTCGAGGATGACGATTTTGGCAACGCCTTCCTCTTTGGCCTGCAAAGCGGCCGCCATTCCGGCGGGGCCGCCGCCGACAACGACAAGATCGTACTGTAACATGGTGCCTCGCCTCCTTACTTCGTTTTGTCAAACATAATGTTCGAACCGCCGCCGAACTTGGTGATTTCGTTCATCTCAACGCCGAGCTCGCGCGCGAGCAGTTCCACGACCTTGCTGCCGCAGAAGCCGCCCTGACAGCGTCCCATACCGGCGCGGGTGCGGCGCTTGACGCCGTCGACGTCGCGGGCGCCCGCGGGGGCGCGGATGGCGTCGAGAATCTCGCCCTCGGTGACCGTCTCGCAACGGCAGACGATGCGGCCGTAAGCGGGGTCTTTCGCGACGAGCGCGGCGCGCTCTTCGGTGCTCATATGGCGGAAGCGCACGGGTTCGGGCCGGACGGGATCGAACGCAGCGTTCTCGGCGAACCCGCCGCTGACGCGCTGCAGAATGGCCGCAACACCCTCGGCAATCGCGGGCGAGGCGGACAGGCCCGGGCTCTCGATGCCGGCGACGTTGATAAAGCGTTTGTTGACCGCGGAGGGGCCGATTACGAAATCGTCGCTCTCAAGATGGGCGCGGTTGCCGGCGAAGGAGGTGATGGCCTCGCGCATATTGAGGCCCGTCACGCTCTTGGTCGCCTTGGAAACGACCTCGGCAAGCCCTTCGGCGGTGGTGGCAACATCGTCGCCGTCGGGGATATCGGCGGCGGTGGGGCCGACGATGAGGTTGCCGTCAACGGTCGGGGAAACCAGCACGCCCTTGCCCATCACGGTCGGGCACGGGAAAATGGTGTGGGAAACGAGCGCGCCCTGCGATTTGTCGAGCAGGTAATACTCGCCGCGGCGGTTGATGACGGTGATGGAATCGTCACCGATCATGGCGGCCACTTCACCGGCGTGGACGCCCGCGGCATTCACGACATAGGCGGCCTCGATGTCGCCGCAGGAGGTGGTCAGCGTAAAGCCGTCGTCGGAAGCGGCGATCGCGGTAACCTCGCAGTTGCGCAGGAACTCGGCGCCGTTGGTGACGGCGTTCTCGACGGCGGCAATCGTCAGCTCGTAGGGGCAGACGATAGCGGACGTGGGCGCATACAGCGCGGCAACCGCCGTGTCACCGACGTTGGGCTCTTTGGCGACAAGCTCGTCGCGGTGCAGAATCTCGACGGGCACGCCGTTCTGTTCGCCGCGGGCCTGCAGATTGCCGAGCGAGGTAATCTCCTCTTCGGAAAAGGCCAGTACCAGCGCACCGTTGTTTTTGTAGGGCACGTGCAGGTCGGCGCAGGTTTTGGGCATCAGCTCCACGCCGCGCACGTTGTAGCGGGCTTTCAGACTGCCCGGCAGCGCGTCAAAACCGGCGTGCACAATCGCGCTGTTGGCCTTGGTGGTGCCCATGGCGCAGTCGTTGGCGCGTTCCAGAAGCGCAACCTTCAGGTCGTACTTCGTGAGTTCGCGGGTAATCAGCGCGCCGCAAACGCCGGCACCGATTACGGCAACATCAAACTTCATTGTCACATCTCCTCAACATTTTTCTCTTTAAGATAGAATTCTAAAGTCAATAGATATAGTATAGCACAGAGATTTTATAAAAACAAGGGGCGGAAGCGATTTCGCGCAAAGAAAAAACGCCGTCGAAGACGGCGTTTTGGTGAAAACGGTTAATATTCGAACTCCCCTTCAAAGGCCGTGACGGCCTCGCCGGTGAGGGTGATGCGTTCGGGCGTGTAATTGACGACCAGTTCGCCGCCCGCGACCTTGACGTGGACGTCGGTGCCGGCGTCGCACAGGCCGTTGCGAACGGCGGCCGCGACCGCGGCGCACGCGCCCGTGCCGCAGGCGAGGGTTTCGCCGTTGCCGCGCTCCCACACGCGCATACGCAGCGTGGTGCGGTTGACGGGCAGCACGAACTCGGTATTGACGCGCTCGGGGAAGAGCGGCGCGTACTCGAACAACGGGCCCACGCTGGGCACGTCGAGGACGTCAAGCCCGCTGCAGAAGACGACGCAGTGGGGGTTGCCGACGCTGACGCAGGTCACGCGGTAATCCACGCCGCCGACGGTGAGCGGGGCGTCAATCAGTTCCTGTTCGTCGCAGGTCGCGGGCAGAGCGGCGGCCGAGAAGTCGGCGCGCCCCATATCCACCGCGACCGAGCTGACCTTGCCGTCGCGCAGGAACAGCTGCAGCGAATGGATGCCGCTGGCGGTTTCGACCGTCATGGTTTCGCTGCGGACAAGGCCCTTGTCATAGAGGTATTTGCCCACGCAGCGGATATTGTTGCCGGCCATTTTCCCCTCGCTGCCGTCCCGGTTGAACGAGCGCATTTTGGCGTCCGCGACGGCGGACTTTTCAATCAGCACAATGCCGTCGCCGCCGATGCCGTAATGGGGCGTGCAAAGCCCGACACAGAGGGATTCGGGGCAGGTGACTTTTTCATCGAAATTCTCGATGAAGATATAGTCGTTGCCGCAGGAGTGCATCTTGGAGAACGGGATCTTTTGCCGCCAGTGGCGCATATGGTTGATATCCACAAGCTCGGTGTTCCCCGCGTTGTAGCGGCTGGCGATAATCTCGGCGAGCGCGTTGGCGGTGTCGATGGAGGTCAGGCACGGGATGCCGAGCTGCATCGCGCGGCGGTGCAGCACGCGGAAATCGCCGACCGTGGCGTCCTTGACGGCGCCGGTGTAAATGATGGTGCCGATTTTGCCGGACTCCATCAGTTCGATGATTTCGCCGCTGGTATCGACGTTGGCGACGGTGTGCACCTCGACACCCAAAGCGGCAATCGCGCGGGCGGTGGTGGTCGTGGCGTAGAGCGTCATCCCCAGATCGCCGAAGCGTTTGGCGACCGAGCCGATTTCGTCGTTATCGGAATCGTCGACGCTGAACAGCACGCCCCCGGGTTGCCCGACGGGGGGCATGCGGAAGCCGGCCGCACTCAAGCCCTTGAACAGCGCTTCGGACGTGGTTTTGCCGATGCCGAGCACCTCGCCCGTGGACTTCATCTGCGGGCCGAGAATGGCGTCGGCGTCGCTGATTTTTTCGAACGAAAAGACGGGGACCTTCGCCGCATAATACGGCGGCGTGCGGTAAAGGCCCGTGCCGTAACCGAGCGAGGTCAGCTTCTCGCCCAGCATCACGCGCGAGGCAAGATCGACCATGGGCACGCCCGTCACCTTGCTGATATAGGGCACGGTGCGCGAGGCGCGCGGGTTGACCTCGATGACGTAGAGTTCGTCGTCGTAAATCAGGTACTGAATATTGACAAGGCCCTTGGTGCCGAGCGCGAGCGCGAGCTGTTCGGAGCTGTCGCAGATGCGCTTTAAGAAGCGGTCGGTCAGGTTATAAGGCGGGTAGACGGCGATGGAGTCGCCGCTGTGGACGCCCGCGCGCTCGATGTGTTCCATAATGCCGGGAATGAGCACGTTTTCGCCGTCGGAAATGACGTCCGCTTCGAGCTCGACGCCGGGCATATATTTGTCGACCAGCACGGGGTTCTCGATGCCGCCGGCGAGGATGCGGTTCATATACTCCAGCGTCTGTTCGCGGGAGCGCGAGATGGTCATATTCTGACCGCCGATGACGTACGACGGCCGCAGCAGCACCGGGTAGCCGAGTTCTTCGGCGGCGGTGACCGCTTCGTCGACCGTGACGGCGCCGCGCCCCTTGGGACGGCGGATGCCGAACGATTCGAGCAGCGCGTCAAACCGCGCGCGGTCCTCGGCGATGTCGATGCCCTCGGCAGAGGTGCCGAGAATGGGGATGCCCGCGCGGTCCAGGAACTGCGTCAGGCGAATGGCGGTCTGACCGCCGAAGGCCACCACGACGCCCACGGGCTGTTCGGCCGCAATGACGCCCATAACGTCCTCGGGGCAGAGCGGCTCGAAATAGAGTCGGTCGGCGGTATCGTAGTCGGTGGAGACGGTCTCGGGGTTGTTATTGACCAGAATGACCTCGTACCCCATCTCGCGCAGGGTGCTCACGCAGCGCACGGAGCTGTAATCGAACTCGATGCCCTGACCGATGCGGATGGGGCCGGAGCCGAGCACGAGAATGACGGGTTTGCCGCTCTTCTGGAAGGCGCGCGATTCGCACGCGCCGTCGGCGCAGGAATAGAAATAGGGCGTTTCGGCGCTGAACTCGGCGGCGCAGGTGTCGACCATTTTGTAGCGGTAGTGGAATTCGGGGAGCTGCTCGGCGCCCGTCAGACGGCGCAAAGCGGCGTCGGTATAGCCCCAGCGCTTGCCCTGACGGTAGAGAGCATCGCTCATCCCCTCGCGCGCAGCGCGGGTTTCAAAGTCGGCCAGGTTCTTGATTTTGCGCAGGAACCAGCGGTCGATTTTGGTGATATCAAAAATCTCGTCGACGGAAACGCCCGCCTGCAGCGCTTCAAACACGGTGAACAGACGCCGGTCGTCGCAGGTGGCAAGCCGTTCGGCGAGGGGCGCATCCGTCAGCGGTTTGACCGCGAGCGTGTCGGTACCGAGTTCCGCGCCGCGCACGGCCTTCATCAGCGCCTCTTCAAAGCCGGCGCCGATGGCCATGACCTCGCCGGTCGCTTTCATCTGGGTGCCGAGCTTGCGGTCGGCGCCCGCGAACTTTTCAAACGGCCACTTGGGGAACTTGACCACGACGTAGTCGATGGCGGGTTCGAAGCAGGCGCAGGTCTTGCCCGTAATGTCGTTGGTGATTTCGTCAAGGTGATAACCGAGCGCGAGCTTCGCGGTGATTTTGGCGATGGGGTAACCCGTCGCCTTGGACGCGAGCGCGGACGAGCGTGACACGCGGGGGTTGACCTCGATGACGGCGTACTCAAAGCTGTCGGGATTCAGCGCGAACTGGCAGTTGCAGCCGCCGACGATGCCGATGGCCGAAACGATGTCGAGCGCCGCGGAGCGCAGCATTTGAAACTCTTTGTCGGCGAGAGTGAGCGTCGGCGCGACCACCACCGAATCGCCGGTGTGAACGCCGACGGGGTCGACGTTTTCCATCGAGCAGACGGCCACGGCGTTGCCCGCGGCGTCGCGCATGGTTTCGAACTCGATCTCTTTCCAGCCGGCGATGCACTTTTCGACGAGAATCTGGGTGATCGGCGAGGCTTCGAGCCCCGCGCGGGCGATGGTACGCAGCGCGGCCTCGTTCTCGGCGATACCGCCGCCGGAGCCGCCCAGCGTGTAGGCGGGGCGCACAATAACGGGGTACCCGATGGACGCCGCCGCGGCGAGCGCTTCGTCGACGGTTTCGGCGATTGCGGACGGCACGCAGGGCTGGCCGATGCCGGCCATCAAGTCGCGGAATTTTTCGCGGTCCTCGGCGCGTTCAATCGCCGCGATATCCGTGCCCAAAAGGCGCACGCCGGTCTTTTCGAGAAAGCCGTCGCGCGAGAGCTGCATCGCGATCGTCAGACCGGTCTGCCCGCCGAGCCCGGCGAGAATGCCGTCGGGCTTTTCTTTTTCGATAATCCGTTTGACGGTCTCGGCATTCAGCGGTTCGAGATAAATCTCATCCGCCTGGTGCTTGTCGGTCATAATGGTGGCGGGGTTGGAGTTGACCAGCACCGTGTTCACGCCCTCGGCGCGCAGCACGCGGCACGCCTGGGTGCCGGCATAGTCGAACTCGGCCGCCTGGCCGATAACGATGGGGCCGGAGCCGATGACCAATACTTTTTGAATCGTGTTATCTTTCGGCATAATTCTCTCCGTTATCCCTTTCTGTGCGCTTCGCAGAGCGTCAGAAAGCGGTCGATCAAAAAGCCGGTGTCGTGCGGGCCGCCGTGCGCTTCGGGATGGAACTGGACCGTAAAGCAGTCAAGCCCCGGGTATTCCATCCCCTCACAGCTGCCGTCGTTGGGGTTGCGGAAGGTCTCGCGCCCCGTGCCGCCGAGACTGTCGGCCAGCACGGCGTAACCGTGGTTCTGGCAGGAAATGTAGGTGCGGCCGGCCTGCAGATCGGTCACGGGCTGGTTGGCGCCGCGGTGGCCGTATTTCAGCTTGACGGTCTTGCCGCCGAGCGCCAGCGCGGTCAACTGGTGACCTAAACAGATGCCGAACACGGGCACCTTGCCGATAAACCCGCGGATCTGCTCGATGCAGAAGGGGTTGTCGGCGGGGTCGCCCGGCCCGTTGGAGAGCATGACCCCGTCCGGCTCGCCCGCCAGCACCTCGGCCGCCGTCGCGGTGCAGGGAAGCGCCGTCACACGGCAGCCGCGCTTGGTCAGACTGCGGATAATGTTGCGCTTGGCTCCGTAGTCGATGAGGGTGATGCGGAATTTTTCCGCCCCCTGCGGCTCAAAAACCTGCGGCGCGGTGCGGCTGACGCGGCGCACGGGGTTCTCGATGCGAAAGGCGCGCAGCGCCGTCAAATCGGCGGGGGGCGTGTCGCAGATGATGGCGTTCATCACGCCCTCTTCGCGCAAAATCTTGGTGACGTCGCGCGTGTCGATGCCGCAGATGCCGGGGATATTTTTCTCTTTGAGATACGCGTCAAGCGAAAGCTGTGAGCGGAAGTTGGAGGGCTCGTCGCAATATTCGCGCACGACGTACCCGCCGAGCGCGCTCTCGCCCTCAAAGTCCTCGGGCATAATGCCGTAGTTGCCGATAAGCGGAAATGTCTGCATCACGATTTGCCCCGCGTAGCTGGGGTCGGTCAGCGTTTCGACATAGCCGGTCATCCCCGTCGTGAAGACGAGTTCGCCCGTGGCGTCGCCGGCCGCGCCGAAGCGCGTGCCCTCAAACACCATTCCGTTGCTCAATACCAGATAGGCCATAGTTCACTCCCCTGTCGCGCCGACAAGCGTCGCCGCCATTACCGCTTTGATGGTGTGCATCCGGTTTTCCGCCTCGTCAAAGACGATGGATTGCGGGCCTTCGAATACCTCGTCCGTGACTTCGAGGCCGTTGATGCCGAAGTTCTCGAAAACGGTCTGTCCGACGCGGGTGTTCAGGTCGTGGTAAGCGGGCAGGCAGTGCATAAAGCGGCACTGCGGGCCGGCATTTTCCATCAGTTCGCGCGTCACGCGGTAAGGCGAGAGCGCGTCAAGGCGTTCTTTCCAGACGTCGTCGGGTTCGCCCATCGACACCCAAACGTCGGTATACAATACGTCGGCGCCCTTTGTCGCAGCAATGGGGTCGGTTTCGAACGAGAGCGTCGCGCCCGTGGTTTGGGCGATTTCGGCGCAGATTTGCACGAGTTCGGGGTCGGGGAAATAGCTTTGCGGCGCGCAGACGGTGAGGTTCATGCCCATCTTCGCGGCGCCGACGAGAAGCGAATTGCCCATATTGAAGCGGGCGTCGCCGAGGTAGACGAAACGCACGCCCTGCAAGCGGCCGAAGTGCTCGCGCACCGTCAGAAAATCGGCCAGAATTTGCGTCGGGTGGAACTCGTCGGTCAGGCCGTTCCACACGGGAACGCCGGCGTACTTCGCCAGTTCTTCGACAATGGCCTGGCCGTAGCCGCGGTACTCGATGCCGTCAAACATCCGCCCGAGGACGCGGGCCGTGTCGGAGATGCTCTCTTTTTTGCCCATCTGCGAGGCGGAGGGGTCGAGATACACCGCGTGCATGCCCAAATCCGCAGCCGCGACTTCGAACGAGCAGCGGGTGCGGGTGCTGGTTTTTTCAAAGATGAGCGCGACGTTCTTGCCCTCGCACAGGCGGTGGGGCACGCCGGCTTTTTTCTTCTGTTTCAAGTCGGCTGCCAAATCGAGCAGCGCCGCAATCTCCTGCGGCGTGTAATCGAGCAGCTTCAAGAAACTGCGGCCTTTGAGATCGGTCATGCCGGTTCCTCCTCTTCTTCGGCGCAGACGGCCTTTAAGATGTCGATTGCTTCCATCAGCAAATCGGTCGGGATGTTGAGCGCGGGCAGCAGCCGCACCTTATCTTTCGCAGTTAAGCAGAGAACGCCGCGCGAAAGACACGCTTTGACGACCGCGGCGGCGGGCTTTTCGGTTTTGACGCCCAGCATCAACCCGAGGCCGCTCACGCTCTGCACGCCCTTGGCGCCCCGAAGAGCATCCGTGACAAGGCGGCTTTTTTCGCGTACTTCCGCCAGCAGATTGTCGTCGATGCGTTGTAAGACACTCACGGCGCCCGCGCAGCACACGGGGTTGCCGCCGTAGGTGGAACCGTGGTCGCCCTTGCCGAGCACGTCGGCGGTCCGCTCGCCCATCAGCGCCGCGCCGATGGGAAGACCGCCGCCCAGGCCCTTGGCCGTGGCGACAAGGTCGGGCTTGAGGCCGTACTGCTCGTAGGCGTAAAGCGTGCCGGTGCGGCCGTTGCCGCATTGGACCTCATCCACCGCCAAAAGGCAATTATACCGTTCGCAGAGCTCCGCAAGAAACGCGGCGTAGCGTTCGGAAAGCGGCACCACGCCGCCCTCGCCCCGGACGCACTCGAAGAAAACCGCGGCGACCTTGTGGGTTTTGAAAAGCTCCTCGGTCTGTTCGTAATTCTCGGGTTCGGCATACAGAAAACCGGGCGTCAAGGGGCCGAAATCGCGGTGGTAAACGTCCTGCCCCGTCGC
>JAEEGL016354526.1_pt1 | contig 11760 bp, 8 predicted proteins | sample 9134231 | NCBI WGS metagenome assembly JAEEGL01 (sample SAMN16246548, study PRJNA631951) | gut metagenome | biome: gut microbiome; feature: rumen; material: fiber-attached | host: Bos | place: Iran: Karaj | collected 2018-10
ATACATCAGCAAGACCCTGCTGCATGAGGGGCTGGTCGCAGCACAGGAAGCGATGACGTCCGGCTCCGGTCTGCTGCATGCGATCGAATGGATATTTATCATCTCAGGCGGATGCACTTTTGCCTATATGCTGAAGCTGTTCATCTGTATAATTGTTGAAAAGCATCCTGAGAAACAGGCTGCCTACGATTCCGATTCTCCCTGCATGAACCGGCTGACTGCCGGGACGCTTCTCGTATCTTCGCTGCTGATGCCGGTCCTCGGACAGCCTGCAGTGGCCGGACGGCTTGCCGAGCTGATGACCGGAGAGCATGTCTTCGGACATTTCCGCGCATTTGCGGCTGCAAACCTCAAAGGCAGTATTCTCTCACTCGTGATCGGGGCCGTCATCTATCTTGCGATCATAAGGCTCCTGATGATGAAAGACGGCCGCTATGTCAACCGCTGGCCCGAGAAGCTCGATCTCGAAGATCTGATCTACCGCCCGTTACTGCTGACGGTACTGCCGGCCATCGGCAATGTCGTCTGCCGCTTCCTCGCGGTGCTCCCGGACGGATTTATGATCTTTACGCGCCACACAGCCCTGCGCGAGCGCAAACGTGTCTCCGAGGATGATCATCCCGGACAGCTGCAGGCCATCAGAAAGAGAGAGGAATATGCGGCTGCGCCCGTTGTCATCAACTTCTCCTTCGCCATCATGATGACATGTCTCGGCATGCTCATCGTCTTCGGTGTGATCCTGTTTGTCTATCTGTAGATTGACCAAACGGCTCCCAACAGGTAAGATGAATCAGGAATCAACTATCCCGGAGGCTCATACCCATTGACTGAAAGAAATCAAAAAACAGAATTACTGGCTGCGGTCGACAGGCTCGCCGAAACCGGCGATCTGACGGATGACGAACTGCTTGCTCTACTCCTCTGCAATGACACTGAAGCCAACGACTACTTAGCCGCGAAAGCCCGGGAGGTCAGGGAGAAATACTACGGCAGAGATGTCTATATCCGCGGATTGATCGAATTTACCAACTACTGCAGGAACAACTGCACATACTGCGGAATCCGCGCCGGCAACAAGAATGCCGACCGGTACCGGCTGAGTGCGGAGCAGATCCTTTCCTGTGCGGATATGGGATACGATCTGGGTTTCAGGACATTTGTCCTCCAGGGCGGGGAGGACCCGTTTTTTACCGATGAGCGGATGATTCCGATCGTCCGACAGATCAAGGAAAACCACCCGGACTGCGCGATCACTCTGTCGATCGGGGAGCGCTCGAGAAAGAGTTATGAAAAGCTGTTTGAGGCGGGCGCGGACAGATATCTTCTGCGCCATGAGACCGCCGATAAAGCGCACTATGAGTCTCTTCACCCGCAGGAGATGTCCTACGATAACAGGATGCGCTGCTTAAGAGACCTGCGCGAGATAGGATATCAGGTGGGCTGCGGTATGATGGTCGGGTCGCCGGGTCAAAAGCCCGGACACCTGATCAAAGACCTGCGGTTCCTGCAGAGTTTTGAGCCGGAAATGGTCGGGATCGGACCTTTCGTTCCTCATCACGATACGCCGTACGCAGACTGCGAAGCCGGCTCGGTGGATACGACCGTACGTCTTCTGTCCATGATCCGTCTCCTGCTTCCGCAAGTCCTGCTGCCGGCTACGACGGCTCTTGGAACAATCGACCCCTTCGGACGCGAGAAAGGCATTTCAGCCGGAGCCAATGTCGTCATGCCAAACCTCTCGCCGACCGATGTCAGGGACAAATACCTGCTCTACGACAATAAGATCTGTACAGGCGACGAAGCAGCGGAATGCATCCGCTGCCTCTCACTGCGCGTATCCAAAGTCGGCTGCCGGATCGTCACATCGCGCGGAGATCATATCAGCCGGCAGTAATAGCGCTATCTGTTTTTATACAAAGCCAATGCCTCTTTATCAGGCACAAATGACGAGCCGATGCCTTCGACCAGTGATCTGAATCCGTCGATCACCTCTGCCTTTTCCCTGAAGACCTGACCATACACATCTGTCCAGGAGTCTTCCTCCTCCAGGACGCAGGCTGCATTGTCATGGATCTTATTGACCAGATCCTCCTTGCGGCAGTCCTCGTTGAACTCCACACCCGTGCAGCCACCGACGATCAGATTGGCACAGACCTCATTGTCCCGGCTCCTCTGCACGCCGATCTGTGTGTCATTGCCGACCAGCGTATTATTTCTGAAAATGCATTCTTCCGTAAAACCAAGATCCCTGTCATACCCGCCGAAGCAGATACCGCACCAGCCCATACAGTCCGCGATCACGTTGTCACGGACTTCGATACCGCTGACTCTGAAGAGCTCATTGTCGTCCGGGCTGTGCTCAGTGGCGACTTCCAGTCCTATATCGCAATTGAAAATGAAATTGTTGTAGATCTCGATATCCTGTCCGCCGTCTACATAGATGCCGTCCGCGCAGAGATCATACTCGCCGTCCTCCAGATAGGCCTCATTGCCATCGGCGCTGATATTGTAGACGATATTGTCGTGGCAGATACCATTGCGCGCGAAGTCATGCTCATAGCGATTGGTGTTCCCGTCTTCGTAGTCCTTCGGATGCTTCGCCGTCCCCTCGAAACCGATCATATCGATACCGATATTGTTGTTGTCATGGATCACATTGTCACAGATCTCGAAACCGTCAATATTGCCGTTCAATACAGTCGACTCGCTGTCGCCGCATTCGCAGTCCCAAACCTCACAGCCGGACATCGTCAGATCCTTGACCGGCGCGAGATCGTTGCGTGCATAGACGCAGATGCCGTGAGTGCCGCGCACGCCGTGCACTTTGCAGTTCCTGATCGCTATACCTTCCAATGGCTGATCACCGGCCTCTCTCGTGCTCTCATAGTAAATGCCGTGAGTCCCGCCGATCACCTCGAATCCCTCGATCGTGATATGCCGGGCATTGACTATATGTATACCGATGTTATCATCTTCTGTTCCTTCAGCCTTATCATGGCGGATCATGACCTTTCCGTCTTCGTCCGCTCGTATAGTCACCGGTTTATCAGCTGTGCCGGACTCCGATGCTCCGATCTCAAACGCAGGATACTCCCCCTCATGCACAGCGACTTCGCTTCCCGGCCCGGTGTGTACCAGCGCTTCTTCGATCGTAGCGAAGGGATGTTCTTTGGTACCGTCGGCTGTCTTATCATCTCCGGCTGAAGACACATGGATCTCAGCTAATATCTCACCTTTCTCTCTGACAGGTGCTTCTTCTTTCACCCTGTCACCTCCCTTACCGTTCTGTCCGCATGCGCAAAAAGCGGCGCACACTGCGCACAGTGCCGCCGCGATCCCGAGATGCCTGATCCTTGTTTTCATGATCCTCATGTAATACTTCTTTCTATTTCATGCCCGTAAGCGACAGTCCCTTGATGAACTGTTTCTGGAAAATGATAAACACGATCGCCGCCGGGATCATGATCAGTGCAGCCGCTGCCATCGTCGCACTCAAGTTGGTCGAATGCTGTGTCGAGAAATATGAGAGCGCCAAAGGCAGGGTCATATTGTCGGTGCTTGACAGATAGATCAGGGGGTTCAGGTAATCATTCCAATACTCAAGAAACGTAAAAATTGCCAGAGCGCCGAGCGCCGGCCGGATCTGCGGGAGAACGATGGAGCGGTAGATCCTGAAATTGCTCGCTCCGTCGATCCGTGCGCTCTCTATCAGTTCGCTCGGGATCTCCTCGCAATACTGCTTACACAGATAGATGCCGAATACATTCACGAAGGAGGGGATGATCAGCGCCCAGATATTGTTGTAGAGCCCGATGTTGTCGATGAGGATGAAGGTCGTGATCATCGTGACCTGCGCCGGCACCATCATCGTGAACACCAGCATCGCAAAGAGGAACTGCCTGCCCCTGAACTTGAACTGGGCAAAGATATATCCGACGATCGAACTCGTAAAGAGGATGACGATCGTATTGATGCCCGTGACGAAGCAGGAATTGAACAGCCATTTGAAAAACGGCGATCCTGTCAGTACTTTCCTGTATCCGTCAAGCGTAGGTTCCTGCGGAATGATATGCATCGGATCCGTCAGCGTCTCCGCTGTCGTCTTAAAGGAGTTCGACAGCATCCAGATATAAGGAACTACCACGATCACGGACAGTGCCAGCAGGATGATGAAGATCACAGCCCTGCTCTTCAAGTCCGTCGATACCGCCTTTTTATTTCTTTTTCCTTTTGTTTGAGCGCCCGCCATACTAGTACTCCCAATCCACTTTATTCAGACGCTGCTGAATCAGACTGACCACGAGGATCAGCAGGAACAATACAAAGGATATCGCCGCTGCATAGCCCATGTTTTTATAGACAAAGGCGGTCTTGTAAATATAACTTGTCAGCACGAGACCCGAATGCTGCGGTCCGTCTTTGTACAGCAGCACCGAGAACTGTGCGAACATTTGAAAATAAGAGATCAGGGTCATTAGCACGACAAAGGTCGTCGTACGGCCCAGAAGGGGAAGCGTGACATGTTTGAATCTCTTCCACTTGCCTGCCCCGTCCAGTTTGGCCGCCTCATAGAATTCTTCGGGGATACCGTCAATCCCGGCGCAGAACAGGATGATATTGTAGCCGAGATCTGCCCACAGCGTAAAGACGATCACAGAGATCATGACAAAGCGCTCGTCTCCCGTCCAGGCGACTCCCTCTCCCCCGAGTTTCTCTATGATCTGGTTGACCAGACCGATCTTGGTATTGAGGATACTCCGCCCCCAGACGACCGCAGAGGCAACCATCGGAGCAATACACGGCAGAAATGCGATCATGCGAAAGAAGCTGCGCGTCTTATTGCTCCGCAGCTGACTGATCATCGTCGCGACCGTCAGTGAAATGATGATATTCAAAATGACGGCCACGACGGTAAAGACCAGAGTGTTTTTCAGTGCGATCACAAAATCCTGATCGCCGAACAGCTTTTTGTAGTTGTCCAGCCAGGTAAAGTCCATCCTGTGAGCGACCGGATTGTAATCCGTAAAGGATATGCCGATCGTACCGAGGATCGGGATCACCAGAAAGATGATCGCCTCGATAAAGACAGGGATCAGTACGAGGAGGACAAACTTACGGTTTTGCTTCATAAAACCTCGTCAATTACATCTCGTTCAGCTTCTTTTCAAGCTCCTTCAATGCCGCGTCGGTACTCTCGTACTTGCCCTTGCAGTATGCCGAGAAGACATTGTTGACGTTTTCTTTAAAGACATCGGTGTTGAACAAGCCGATGAACTGTCCCCCGTCAAGGATCGGAGCCAGCGGCTTGGCATACTCAAACTTGTTCAGGTAGTCCTCGCTCTGCGCGACTTCCTTCTTGGCCGGGATCGTGCCGCAGGCCAGATTGTGACCCATGATGACATCATCCGAATTGAAATACTTCAGGAAATCAAATGCCGCCTCCTTCTTCGCATCGTCAAGTCCTGCTGCCACTGCCATCGACCATCCTGTCTCGGCCGCAAACTTCTTCTCAGGTCCGTAAAACGGCATGCTGTAATAGGTATAATCCTTGCCGTACTCCAGACCGAAGTCATTCTGACCTTCGGCAAGACACCACGGTCCGCGCGGGACCATCATGGCCTGTCCGGCGTAGAGTTCCTGATAGCCTTCGATATCACTGCCGTCATCAAGTCCGGAGAGGGTCGTGACCTTGTCGTCGGTGACCAGTTTAGCCAGCTCTTCCCAGGCCTTCTTGGCCTCGTCGGAGGTGACATTGAAAGTGCCGTCATCGTTCAGGTACTGTGCACCCTGTGAGAGGATCATCGATGTCCACAAGTACATGACACCGTCCCAGTTCACAAAGTCAAAGCCCTTGACTTCGACCTTGTCACCCTTCATCTTTGTGCCCTTTTTGGCAGCCTGCATAAGCTCATTCCAATCCTGGGGAACTTCACAGCCGGCGTCTTCCATCAGGTTGTTATTGCAGATCAGACCACCGCATTCGATATTGAACTCCAGCGGAATGCCGTAGAGCTTACCGTCCGCCTCCAGCGCGCCGTAGGTGTTCGGATAGCAGTTATCACGGATGTCCTTTTCCATGTCCTCCGGGAGCTGCTCAAGCGCTCCTGAAGGCGCGTAATCGACGCCCCAGCCTCCCCAGAGCTCATAGATGTCAGCGCCGCCCTCCTTGGACATCAGCGCTGTCTGCACCTTTGACTCATACTCGTCATAGGGGAATGCCTCGATGTTGATCTGTACATCGGGATGCTCCTCCATATAGGCGTCTACGATGCCCTGATAGGACTCGTTCCAGGTATCTTCATCATTGTGCGTCCAGAATGTCAGGACAGTTCCGTCTCCGCTGTCGCTGCTCTTGCTGCCGCAGGCCGTCAGACCCGTCATCAGACCGGCAAGCATTGCGATGACCGATACGATTGCAATCAGTTTCTTCATGACAGATTCCTCCTTGTCATCAGATCTTTAAGGTTTTAAAGTATCCAAGATAGTCTTTATTCTGATCGAGCATCTCCTGCACCATGTCATGGATCTCCTCCATGCTGCAGACGCTCGCAGTCAGCGGATCTTGTAAAATGGCCTGGAAGACCAGCTCCGGGTCGCCTTTGATCGCGCCCTGGACTGCCATCTCCTCCAGCTTGGCCGAATGGGCCACCAGCGCGTCCAGATGCGGCGGCAGCGTATATGTGCCGAGCACATGGATGCCGTCCTTATCAGACATGACCGGCACCTCAACGCAGGCTCCCTCGTCAATATTGGTCACATATCCCCGGTTGCGCAGGTTGGCATTGAAAGGATAGGGTTCATGGTCCCCGTAGATCGCGTTGAAGATATTGGACGCATACTCCTCTCCTCTCTCCAGATCGATGTCATCGGAGGCGAGCCAATCGGAGTACTCTTTCTCCCAGGTGTCCTCTCGGTCCATGTATTCCTTCAGGATATAGGCGTATTCGCCGGGGTTCCATCCCGTGCCGTGCGTGCAGTACTTTTCGATCAGATCGGGGCGCTTTCTGAACCAGGGATTGTACTCAGAGTTGTGGCCCGAGGACTCGGTCGGGAAGTATTTCAAATACTTGAACATCTCCAGCCGAACAGGCTCCTCACCCGCAACTTCCGGGCGCTTGACCGCTTCCCTGAGTGCGGGGTACATATCCTCTCCGTTGTGTTTCAGATCAAGATAAAAAGCCTGATGATTGATCCCGACACAAGTGTAGTCGAGCTCCTCAGGCTTGATCTTCAGCCAGCCGGCGAGCATGGCCGCCGTCCCCTGCACACTGTGGCAGAGACCGGTCACCTGCAGATCCGTCTGCGCCTGCAGATAGCTTACGAGCATGGCCATCGGGTTGGTATAATTTAGTATGACTGCATTCGGGCACAATTCCTCGATATCGCGGATGATCTCGAGCAGTACCGGCGCTGTCCTTAAAAAACGGAAAATGCCGGAAGGTCCGCGCGTATCGCCGACACAGATGTCGACCCCGTATTTCTTGGGGATCTCCACGTCATAGCGCCATACATCGACACCGCCCTGAAGGATCGTCGTGAGCACGCCGTCCGCCCCGGGCAAAGCTTTTCTCCTGTCTGTCGTCGCTGTGACTATCGCATGATGACCGCCCGCCGCGATGATCTTTTCAGCTCCCTGCTTCGCGTATGACAGCCGTTTCTCATCGATATCTACCAACGCGATCTCGCACTCGTCAAAAGCGGGAAATGTCATCAGATCGCGTACAAGGTCGCGTGTGAAATCCAGCGACCCTGCACCTATAAAAACAAATTTTCTCATAGATGGATGTCCTTTCTATAATATCTGTTCTATTATAACATGACAGTCCGCCCCATGCTACTTTTCCGAATGGCTGACACTGTGATCATCTGCCCACTTTGCTGCCGCCGAACCATCCTGGCAGATCATCTTCATGCTCTTGTATGTATCCTGATTAAGTGAGATCCAGTCATCTGGCAGCTCGCCCGTCTTGCAGTCGACGATGATCTTCTTGAGATTATTGCAGTAGTTGACGACCTTGATCGGCACATCTTCGATTTCTTCCTCAAGGCCTCCTTCCAACACCAGTTCTTCCAGAGAATCTTTGTTGGCGATCACGGCGGATCCCTCGTTATCGATACTGCCGCAGCACTGACGGACAGACTTCGGTATCGTGATCTTCCTGCAGGAAGTCTCGGCAAAAGCACCGGGCATGATATACTGCACATCATCCGGGACTGTCAGTTCGCTCGCCGTGGTGTCATTGCAGCGAAGAAGGACGCCGTCTCCGACGATCACCCATTTCTCATCCTTCTTTGCGTTGAGCCAGGGAGTCTCGGAAAACACGCTTGTATCACAGTAGACCAGAGACTTCGGAAAAGCGATCTCCTTGATAGCACTTCCCGAGAAGGCAGCCGAACCGATCCTCTCGACTCCTTTGGGAAGGATCAGCTCCGTCGCTGTATGCCCCGATCCGACGTTGTTCTCGATCGTTTTTACTCCCTCCGGCACTTCGATGGTGCCGGCATCATCCGGGACCGAGAGCAGACGGTCGCCGACGACCTGATACCCGTTCTCGTCGTAGAACAGTTCATCCAGACCTCTGGTCCAGGCCGTATCCGACCAGATGCTGCCGCCCTTGAATTTGAGGATCGGATGCTGGCCGTCGCTTTCATAGTCGTTGGTATACAGGATGAACGGGCCGTGTCTGCTTTCAGAAGTAGTCATCCACCCGAGCATCTCACCCGTCTCCAGATCATAAAAGCTTACGCGGGAATTGTGATAGTAGAGTTTGAAGCCGCCGTTGTTGTAATTGCCGGCCGTGCCGTATCCGGTGTACTCCATCAGCGCGTACACCACAGGCTCTTTGCCCTTGGCCGCTTTCTTGACATTTTTCCCGGTCTGGAGGAGCTGCCTGTATTCCTGGGGGAAGGAGTCCTCCTTAGCGGGGACGATCTCGGCATCTTTCGGCAGTTCCTTCTCGCTGCCTGCGTCACTTCCGATGACATCCGGCACATAGTAGGAGCCGTCCGACTTACGTATCTCCAGGAACGGTCCGGTAACTTGATCTGCAGACAGAAGGCCCGGGTGCTGAGACAGATCCTTGGATTCGTCGAACTCACGGCTGTCGTAGATCTTGGCGAGCGCCGCTTCGGCCTCTTCCGGTGCGATTTCGATGACCTTTTTGGAACCGCCGGACTTACCGGAGCCGCCGGAGCGCTGAGTCGCGATGAGCACACCGATGACGGCGGCGAGGGTAATCACTACCGCCGCTGCGATGATCTTGACGCGGCTCTTCTTTACAGGCTTAGTCTCCTGAGCTGCGGGCACTTCTGCCTGTGCAGTCTGATCTGTTACAGACATTTCTTCCGGCTCGGTCTGACCTGCTGCCGGCACTTCAGCCGTTACAGTCTGCCCGGCCTGCGGCGCTTCCAGTGGCGTGCCGCAATTCTTGCAGAATTTGTCGGTATCCAGGACGGGGGTATGGCAATTCGGACACTCTCTCATAGTGGATCCTCCTTATGCTTTAAACCGATAGGTCTTGCGTGCAACTCCCAGCTCTTCATTGGCCGGGATCATCAGGACCCGGACCTTTGATCCGGGAGACGACAGTTGTAACACACCGCTTTCTGATTGCTTTGTTATTTCCACTGGCTCATCTGCCAGTTCGATCCCCAGATGAGCCACTTGCCGGCAGACTTCCTCGCGGACCGGGGCGTCATTTTCACCGATGCCGGCGGTAAAGACAAGATGATCCAGCCCGCCGAGTTCAGCGTAAAAGGCGCCGATATATTTGACGATCCCCTGAATAAAATGACGGATCGCAAGAGCCGCTCGCTCGTTGCCCGCGCTTTCGGCTTCCCGCAGTTCCCTCATATCATTACTCACCCCTGAGATGCCGAGCAGTCCTCCGCGCTTCTCTAACCCTTCAAGTATCTGTTCGTCTGAAAAACCGCGGTTTTTCAGGAAAGGAAAGACATAGGCATCGATATCCCCGCAGCGGTTGGCATGACAGATCCCGTTTTGCAGGGAAAGACCGAATGTCGTATCCACACTCTTGCCGTCATCAATGGCACATAGTGAACAGCTCCCGCCCAGATGACAGGAGATCAGTTTTCCGGTGCTCCCGTACAATGCGCTGACTGTCTCCGCGACATAGCTGTGCGAAGCGCCGTGGTAACCCATGCGCTTATAACCGTATGTCTCATACCACTCGTATGGCACCGCGTAAACTGCTCTCTCCGGTGGGATCGTCTCGTGAAATGCCGTTTCAAACACGCCCACAGGCAGTGCGTCCGGCAAGAGTTTTTTGAAATGACGGACGGCCTCCAGATAAGGGCCGTTGTGCGCCGGCGCGACATCCAGAAACTCCTGCATCTTTTCCTCCACTTCACGGTCTATCACTGCGACACTGTAACCGGGCGCGAGCACTGTCTTGAATCCGACCCGCTCGATCTTCCCGATATCATCCAGCACGCCCAGATTTTTATCACTGCTCAGCAGATGCTCGAGGAACAGCCGGATCCCCTCCGTATAGGTGGGAATGTCGATCTCCCCGGCATGAGCAGAACCGCCCGCAGGTGTACTGTAAGTGAATATGCCTTTATCCTTCTGTCCGATGCGCTCCACTTTGGATTCAGCTAATACGCGTTCCTCAGGCATATCGAACAGTTTGAATTTTAAAGACGTGCTCCCTGCGTTGCAGACCAGAATGAGCATAGTTGCCTCCTTTGAGAACGGCTGGATTATTTACCGTATTTTCTGGCGTATTTGTACAGTGCCCTGGCGTTGGAAAAGCGCTGTTTGTCTGTGTTTGATCCCAGATTGACAACATAATACACTTTGTTATTGGCCTTATAGATGGATGCCAGACAGGCGCCGGCAGCGCTGGTGGTGCCTGTCTTGGCGCCCAGCAGTGCGCGGATGGGCAGATTCTTGGCACTGTACCATCTTGTCAATAAACGCTTGTTGCGGCTTCCGCTCGTGAGATTATGCATATAGACGTTTTTCCGGCAGCTGTCTTTTTTGAATCTTTTCCCGAATTTTCTGTGAAGCGCTCTGAGCAGGATCGCCTGGTCTTTCGCTGTCGTATAATGGCCTTTCCCGGCCAGACCTGACGCATCTTTATATCGCGTGTTCTTAATGCCTAAAGCAGATGCTTTGGCTGTCATCTTTTTTGCGAACTTTGCCTCGCTTCCGCCCAGATAGTCTCCGATCGCCTCTGCCGCATCATTGGCGGAAGACACGCAGACAGCGCGCGTCATCTCCCCGAATTTAAACCGGTCCCCGACGCGGCCTCCGGTGGCTACCAGCCTGAAATACGTGCCGGCCCTGTAGGCGTTTTTCGTTATTCTGATTCTCTTATTGAATGGGGTTTTGCTCTCATACGCAAGATAGAGCGTCATGAGTTTGGTGACGGAAGCCTCTGAGCATCTCTGACTGCCGTTTTTCGTGTACAGGATATTGCCGTCCTGATCCATCACGACGGCGCGCTTACAGGACAGCTTCAGTTTGACCCTGTTGGCCGCGATGATCCTGACTGTCTTCGAAGCGGCAGCCTGATATGTAGTGACAGTGGTCGTCACCTGCCCTGTCGTATCATCGGTGACAGCACTGCTGACAGTTTTCTCCGGGACGTACAGACGCCAGCTGGTATAGGTGGCTTTCTTCCATTCCGCCGGATAAGGCACCTTGACGGACTGGGGCGCATCCTGGACGTGCAGACTGTATGTCATCGCGTTGACCCACGTTTTATTCTTCGAGTCATAGCGCTGCAGATACAG
>JAEEGL011363252.1_pt1 | contig 11759 bp, 11 predicted proteins | sample 9134231 | NCBI WGS metagenome assembly JAEEGL01 (sample SAMN16246548, study PRJNA631951) | gut metagenome | biome: gut microbiome; feature: rumen; material: fiber-attached | host: Bos | place: Iran: Karaj | collected 2018-10
GTTCTTCCTCCAGACAGCATTGCTCAGGCACTGAAATCAATTGAAGCAAGCGGAATACTTGCCTGATCGCTGCCCTATTCTTTTCCATATCATTCTCTATATTGCGAGGCGTGCATATGCTTTCCGTTTCTGATTATCGTCAGTCCGGCCGAAATATTTTGGTGAATGACACACTCTATCTTGGCTGGTCCGGTTCCTTCATCGAATTCCGCACAGAAAGCCGTACATGTTCCATGGATCTTCTCACAGATCCATCGATTCCCAGTGAAATCGAACTCGCACGTATTGCAATCTATGTGGACAATCTCACAGAACCTGTGCGCATTGTCACCCTGCGAACCCCGTATGTTCATATCACGGTTCCGGTTTCCGATGGCTTTCATGAGAAGACTGTTCGTATCATGCGTTTGACGGAAGCTGCTTTTGGCCTTTCCGGCATACGGAACCTGCAGATTGATGAAGGTGCCAGTGTTCATCCTACACCCCCAAAGAAGCATCATATTGAATTCATTGGTGACTCGATCACCTGCGGATATGGCATCGAGGCCTTGTCACCTGCCACCTTTACCACCGGCACAGAAAACCCTGTATCTGCATATGCCATTCTGACTGCTGATGCGCTCGATGCCGATTTTTCTCTTGTTGCCTGGAGCGGTATCGGACTGATTTCATCATGGGTGGAAGCGAGCGTGGAAAAGCCCAATCAGCTCCTTCTGATGTCCAGGCTTTACCCCTATCATCAGCTTCGTCTTTCTGAACGCCTGAAAATACCCGCTGCTCCTCACGATTTCGCATCGGATCCTGCAGATCTGGTGGTCATCAACATTGGAACGAATGACGCCAGCTGGACGCGAGGCATTTCTGAACGCGAATCTCTATTTGCAGCTTCCTATGCATCTTTTCTTGGTCAGGTCCATGCGTCAAGGCCGAAAACGCCGATTCTTTCTGTGCTTGGCACCATGGAGCAGAGCCTTTGTGCTACAATAGAGCATGAGGTACATTCTTTTCAGGAGCAGCATCCAGATGTATCGGTCCATTTTCTGCAGCTCCCCCTGCAAAAGCCCGAAGACGGCCTTGGAGCCGACGGTCATCCCACGCCTGCCACTCAAAGAAAAGCCGCAGACCATCTGATTACTTGCATTCAGCAATTACAGCTTTGGTGCTGCTGATATTCATATGTATCGAACATGGTATTCTGTTTTGATCGAACAAAATTCCCCTTGACACAAATTGGAAAATCGTGTAAGATATCCCCTGTCGCCAAGAGCGGCAGGATATCGCGGGGTAGAGCAGTTTGGTAGCTCGTCGGGCTCATAACCCGGAGGTCGTGGGTTCAAGTCCCACCCCCGCAACGTGGCTCCGTAGCTCAGCTGGCTAGAGCATTCGGTTCATACCCGGAGTGTCATTGGTTCGAATCCAATCGGAGCCACTTCAACCTTACCATATTGGGTAAGGTTTTTTGTTTTCTTTTCGAACATGAGTCTTGCATGCTATCTGCTTTTTTCTTATACTTTGTATAAATGATCATCTTTACGAGAGGAGCTGACCAACATGAAACGTTTTTTGCTGATCCTGCTTGTCCTTTGTCTGCTTGTCCCCTGCTGTTTTGCAGAAGGTGCTACAGACGCCGTAACCTCTGCTTCTGTTATGGATTTCTACGGGGCTGCACTGGAGGGAGACGACCTGATGAATGCGATTAATTCTTATTCAGGTTTTTACACCGTCACCACAGTCAACGCTGACGGCACGCCTCTTACCGGTTTCTTTATCTACAGCTGTGTAAAAGATGAGGAAGGCAGCTATTACCTTCTCCTCGGACTTGCTGAGAACCAGTCCAGAGCCAACATCCTTGCAAACGGTCAGGTATACGCCATGTATGCCCAACTTCCTGCTGAAGGTGCCACCTATCCAACCACAGGTGCCCGTATGACACTCGAATTAGTTACCGATGCGGAAAAAGCCGCAGCGCTGAACACAACCGGTTATGCAACTGCCCTGCTGGCAAAGATCGTTTCGATCCGTCCACTTGGTTAATCCGATTGAGCCCAACATGAAAAAGACGCCATCCAAGGCGTCTTTTTCATTGAAATATTATCTCCTATAAAGATCATGCTTTTTCTGATTTCATCTGCTTGTTGATAATTGCAAGAGCTTTATTCAGGTTTTTGACTTCGCTCTTAGCTACAGTCTCGTCCCCTGCAAAAAGATTGCTGCAAATTGCATCCTGTATCTCCTGACACAGTTTTTCACCTTTCGGAAGAAGATGAACATATGTCTTTCTACGATCTGCAGTGCTTGTGCGTCTTGCTACAAATCCAGTATCTTCCAGCTGATTTACAATCGGTGCAACGTTCGGTTTATGAATTGCAAGATATTCAGCGAGCTGGCTCACTGTTTGTTCTCCATTCGAAAGTGCGAAAATAAGCTGAATGCTTGACATTGGCATATCAAATTGCGCGGATAACTGGTCAGCATGAAGAAGCTTTTTATTCATATGCATCACTGCATACATCAAATTCTGGGAAACTTCCCGAGTCATTGCTTCATCTTCAGTCCACTGTGTGGCCATGCACTCACCTCCATTTCATTTTATTCGTGTTTGCATTATATTAAGCGAAAAAATGAGTTGCAACAACATATCATATTTTATATCTTCACTTTTACAATTTTCGTTAAATCATCCATATTATCATATTTTTTTTTATTCAAATCTTCCATTTTTGTAATAATTACCATCGGTTAATTCATATTGTTAATAATTAATTTGATCAATTTATACGCTTTTTTCCCTTAAACAAAGGTCACCCCGAGCCGGGTCTGTCTCTTCTATTGACGATATATTTATCCATTCACTCTTCCCGAATCAAATGTCAGCGCAAACAAAAAAACAGGAACAATGTCCTGTTTTTTGTTTGCATTGTTATGCGATCCCTGTTACCTGATAATCCTGATCCTCAACTGCTTTTTTCAGAATATCATCGGAAACAGGTGCGGAAAGCGTAACAATGGCTTCTCCTTTTTCATGGCTGACCTGAGCTTCCGTCACACAGTCAAGTGCTTCAAGTGCTTTCTTGACCCGTGCTTCGCAATGCATGCACATCATACCATTGATCTTCATTGTCTTTGTCATCAGTTTTCTCTCCTTCCTATGTAATTTTCTGTCATGCCGATCTGAATAGATGTCCATCAGATTCAGACGCAGGGCATTGGACACAACACAAAAGCTGGACAAACTCATAGCAGCCGCACCAAACATCGGGTTCAGCTCCCAGCCAAACAGAGATATAAATGCACCGGCTGCCAACGGAATACCGATTGCATTATAGAAAAATGCCCAGAACAGATTCTCATGAATATTCCTCAAGGTTGCTCGGGATAACCGGATCGCAGCAGGGACGTCTTTCAATGAGCTGCGCATCAGTACAATATCCGCCGCATCAATGGCTATATCTGTCCCTGCACCAATGGCCATTCCAATGTCCGCCCTGGTCAGTGCCGGTGCATCGTTGATCCCGTCACCCACCATAATGACGTCTCCTTTTGCCTTGAAACGCCGAACCACGCTCTCCTTGCCGTTGGGCAAAACACCGGCAATCACCTCATCTACTCCGGCCTGTTGTCCAATTGCCTGCGCTGTCTGCTCATTATCGCCCGTCAGCATAACTGTATGAATTCCCATGTTCTTCAGGGCATGAATCGCTTCAGGACTTTCTTCCTTGATCGTATCCGCTACAGCAAGAATCCCCAGCAGTGTATTTCCACGCGCAAACAGTAGCGGTGTTTTTCCCTGCTCGGCATATTCCCTGCAACGGCCAGCGGTAGCCTCCAAAACCTGGGTATGTTCCTGAAGAAACTGCAGGTTTCCACCCAGGAGTTCCGTCCCCTGCCATTTCGCTTTCAGGCCATGACCTGGAAGTGCCTGAAAATCCTCTGTTTTTTCCGGATAAATGCCATGCTGTGCAGCAAGTGCCATCACCGCTTTTGCCAATGGATGCTCTGAGCAGCTTTCGAGGTTGCAAGCCACCTGGAGAAGCTCCTGCTCAGATATGCCTGAGACAGGAAGGACATCTGTTACAGAAGGTTCACCCTTTGTTATCGTCCCCGTCTTGTCCATGATCACCGTCACGGCTCTTCCTGTTTCTTCCAGAGAAACAGCTGTCTTAAAAAGAATCCCGTGTTTTGCACCAACCCCGTTGCCAACCATGATTGCTACCGGGGTTGCCAACCCCATTGCACAGGGACACGAAATAACCAGTACTGAAATCGCTCTTGCAAGTGCATAGCCAAATGTCTGTCCCACCAGCAGCCATATCATCAGCGTTAGCGCCGCAATTCCAATCACTGCCGGTACAAATATTCCTGCCACCTTATCTGCCGTTTTGGCGATAGGTGCTTTTGTCGCAGCCGCATCGCTCACCATTCGGATAATCTGGCTGAGCGTTGTATCTTCCCCAACCCGGTCCGCCCTGCACCGGATGTATCCTGACTGATTGACCGTAGCCGCATTCACGTGGTCGCCCGCTTGCTTGTCCACAGGGATGGATTCACCGGTCAGTGCTGCTTCATTCACTGCCGTTAGCCCTTCCAGGATGACGCCATCCACCGGAATGCTTTCTCCTGGGCGGACGGCAAAGACATCGCCTACCCTGACATCTTCTACCGGAACGGTCCTTTCTTCACCATCCACTAATACAGTAGCAGTTTTGGGAGAAAGTTTCATCAGGGACTTCAACGCGTTGGTCGTTTTCCCCTTACTCCTGGCTTCCAGCATTTTGCCCACCGTGATGAGCGTAAGAATCATGGCAGCGGATTCAAAATAGAAGGAATCCATCCAGCCTTGTGCCGCCTGACTCCCCCTATGAAGCTGCGCGTCTGTCATGGCAAAGAGTGCATAAACACTCCATACAAAAGAGGCAGAAGACCCCATGGCAACAAGGGTGTCCATGTTCGGTGCTCCGTGGACCACGGACCTGAAACCGGAAATAAAGAACTTCTTGTTTATGAGCATCACGATGGCTGCAAGAATCATCTGCACAAGCCCCATAGCAACATGGTTTCCATTAAACCATGCCGGCAGCGGGAATCCCCACATCATATGTCCCATGGAAAAATACATCAGACCCAGGAGCACAGCAACAGATGCAATCAGACGTTTCTTCAGTTTTGGCGTCTCATGGTCTTCAAGCGCCTCTTCCTCCGCCCTGTGCTGTTCCGCTCTGTTCTGCACAGCAGTATCTTTCGCAGCAGCTCCGTATCCTGCCTGCTCGACTGCCTTGATAATATCCTGTTCAGAAGCGGCACCTTCCACTCCCATCGAATTTGTCAGCAGGCTGACCGAGCAGCTTTCCACCCCGGGAACATGATTCACTGCTTTTTCAACTCTGGCAGCACATGCTGCGCAGCTCATTCCTGTCACTTGGAACTGTTTCAATCCGATCACCTTTATTTCAATATCTTCTTCAGTATATCAACCAGTTCATCCGCAGTCTCTTCTTTACCTGAGAGAATATCATTGGTTACACATGTGCGGATATGGTTGCCGAGCAATTCTCTGCTGAATGCATTCAGTGCAGAAGTAACCGCGGACACCTGAATCAGAATATCGGGGCAATATGCACTTTCGTCAAGCATCTTCTGCAGGCCCTTTACCTGACCTGCGATCCGGCTGAGTCGGTTGGAAAGTGCTTTGTATTCATCTTCCGTGCGAACCTTTTTCCGTTCGGAACATCTTGAACACGTTTTCTCTTCCATCAAGGATCACCCCCCACGATGAATTATATACCCCCATAGGGTATCTGTCAAGCTGTCCCGTTCTGTCTATCGTCTGAAAAAACGCAAAAAAACCGGCAGCCAAGCTACCGGTTTGCAAAGTCCTTGGATTATTTGATATTCTCGTACTTGTCACGAGCAGTATAGGTGGTGTGGAGCAGATGATGTGCCTTATGGCTTCCGGGTTCGCCAAGGAATTCCTTGTAAAGAACCTTGAGTTCTTCGTTATCCTGGCTCTTGCGGCGTGCCTTTCCGGCATCCTCATTATACAGAGCCTTGGCACGTTCAGCAGATACATTCACGCCGGCACGAATATCGGACTTAACGATCGGCTGACCGCCGCCGGTAACGCATCCGCCCGGGCAGCACATAACTTCCATGAACTGATACTTCTTTTCACCGGAACGCACGGAATCCAGCAGCTTCTGGGCATTTGCAGTGCCATGGGCAACTGCCACGCTCAGCTTGGTACCATTCAGGTCGATATCTGCTTCCTTGACACCCTTCAGACCACGAACTTCATGGAATTCAACCTGTTCAAGCTCCTTGCCGGTAACAACTTCATAGGCAAAGCGGAGAGCAGCTTCCATAACGCCGCCCGTTGCGCCAAAGATAACACCAGCACCAGTGCTCTCGCCGAGCACGCTGTCGAAATCTTCATCCGGCAGGTTGGCGAAATCAATACCGGCACGGCGAATCATGCGGGCCAGTTCACGGGTGGTGAGCACTTCATCCACATCCGGGAGACCGTTGACACTCAGTTCAGGACGCTTTGCTTCGCCCTTCTTGGCAGTGCAGGGCATCACAGAAACGACGGCAATATCCTTGGGATCGATATCCATCTTCTCTGCATAATAGCTCTTGATCACAGCACCGAGCATTTCATGCGGGCTCTTGCAGGAACTGAGGTTCGGGAGGAAATCAGGATTGTAGGTCTCGCAGTATTTGATCCAGCCAGGTGAGCAGCTGGTGATCATGGGCAGCACACCGCCGTTGGTGAGACGCTGGACCAGTTCTGTGCCTTCTTCAAGGATGGTCAGGTCAGCACCAAAGTCAACATCGAAGACCTTGCTGAAACCAAGACGACGAAGGGCAGCAGCCATCTTTCCAGTTACAGAAGTTCCCATCGGCATGCCGAATTCTTCGCCCAGTGCAGCACGAACTGCAGGAGCGGGCTGCACGACTACATGCTTGCCGGAAGCAAGCAGCGCATCCACGGCCTTGATGGAATCCTTTTCCTTCAAAGCACCTACAGGACATGCAACAATACACTGACCGCAGCCAACGCAGGATGTCTGAGCAAGCTTGACCTTCCAGGGGCTTTCAATAGCAGAATTGAAACCACGGCGGACAGGTCCGATAACACCAACGTTCTGAAGTGTATGGCAGGCAGCAACGCATCTGCGGCAAAGAACGCACTTGTTGTTATCGCGGACAACGCTTACAGAAGCATCGTCAACATCATAATGATTTCTTTCGCCTGCAAAACGGTCATCATCTTCGATGCCCAGATCGCGGCACAGATCCTGCAGCTCGCAATTGTTGTTGCGTACACAGGAAAGGCATTTTCTGTCATGGATGCTCAGCAGCAGTTCGACCACGGTCTTACGTGCGCTGCGAACTTCCGGAGTGTTGGTCTTAACAACCATACCCTCAGAAATCGGATAGACACAGGCTGCCTGCAGTGCACGTGCGCCGACATCGACAACACAGACACGGCATGCGCCGATCTGATTCACATCCTTAAGATAGCACAGCGTGGGAATGTGAATGTTGGCCAGACGGGCAGCTTCCAGGACGGTGCTGCCAGCGGGCGCGGACACCTGCACGCCGTCAATCGTCAAATTGATCATGTTTTCCATACAGCTGTCCTCCTATTACTTACGGGAAATTGCGCCGAAGCGGCATTTTTCCATACATGCACCGCACTTGAGGCACTTGTCAGGATCGATCTTATGAGCTTCCTTGACTTTGCCTTCGATTGCATTACCAGGGCAGACGCGGGCACAGGCTGTGCACCCACGGCACTTTTCGGGATCAATCTCGTAGCGCAGAAGCGCCTTGCAGTGATGGGCAGGACATACATGGTCGCGGATATGCGCTTCATATTCGTGACGGAAGAATTTGAGGGTGGAGAGGACAGGGTTCGGAGCAGTCTGGCCGAGACCGCAGAGAGCGGTAGCCTTGATGTTCTTTGCCAGTTCTTCCAGCTTCTCAATGTCGCCTTCCTTGCCTTTGCCTTCCACAATGCGGTTGAGGATTTCAAGCATTCTCCGGGTACCAACACGGCACGGAGTGCACTTGCCGCAACTCTCATCACAGGTGAATTCGAGGAAGAAGCGGGCGATATCGACCATACAGTTGTCTTCGTCCATGACAATCATACCACCGGAACCCATCATGGAACCTGCAGCAATCAGGTTGTCATAATCGACAGGCGTATCAAGAAGTGCTTCAGGGAGGCAGCCGCCGGAAGGACCACCGGTCTGAACAGCCTTGAATTTCTTTCCGTTCGGGATGCCGCCGCCAATATCATAGATAATGGTACGGAGCGTCGTACCCATGGGAACTTCCACAAGACCTGTGTTGTTGATCTTGCCACCCAGAGCGAAAACCTTGGTTCCCTTGCTCTTCTCGGTACCCATGGAAGCGAACCATTCAGCGCCATGCAGAATGATCTGTGCCACGTTGGCATAGGTTTCCACGTTGTTGAGCATGGTGGGCTTTGCAAACAGACCCTTCACGGCAGGGAACGGAGGACGCGGAATCGGCTCACCGCGCTTGCCTTCGATGGAACGCATCAGTGCTGTTTCTTCGCCGCAGACGAAGGCACCTGCGCCAAGACGGATCTGAATATTGAACGAGAAATCTGTTCCGAAAATGTGATCGCCCAGCAGGCCGTACTCACGTGCCTGGCCGATAGCAATCTCAAGGCGTTTGACAGCGATCGGATATTCAGCACGGACATAGATGTAGCCCTCAGCTGCCCCGATGGCATATCCGGCAATCGCCATTGCCTCAAGAACGCTGTGCGGGTCACCTTCAAGAACCGAACGGTCCATGAACGCGCCAGGGTCGCCTTCGTCAGCATTGCAGGCAACATATTTCACAGGGCCAGGAGAATTATAAGTGAACTTCCATTTCAGACCTGTGGGGAAACCGCCGCCGCCACGACCACGCAGACCGGATTTCAGGATTTCATCAATCACTTCTTCACGGGTCATCTTGGTCAGGGCTTTTTCCAGTGCCTTGTATCCGTCAAAAGCGAGATATTCATCAATGTTTTCAGGATCAATGACACCGCAGTTGCGCAGGGCGATTCTCTTCTGATACTTGTAGAACGTGATTTCATCCAGTGCCTTGTTGGCATTCTGTTCCTGTGTGGCATGATCTTTATAGACCAGATGCTGTACAGGACGGCCCTTGAGCAGATGCTCGGAAACAATCTCGTCCACATCGTCCACCTTCACGCGGGAGTAGAAGGTGCCTTCAGGATAGATGATAACAACGGGACCCGCTTCGCACAGACCAAAGCAGCCAGTACGAATGACCTTGACTTCCTTGTCCAGGCCATTTTCCTTGATCTTCTGTTCAAACCGCTCAATAATCTGCGCCGATCCAGACGACGTGCATCCGGTGCCGCCGCAGCAGAGCACATGCGCGCGATAAATCTCCATGGACTACTCCTCCTAAATCGGTTCGCTTACTTCTCAGCAGCGCCGATGGTGTACTCTGTCACAGGGCGTCCATTGACGATGTGTTCAGCCACCACGCGGCCCACTTTTTCAGGGGTCATGTGAACATAGGTCACTTTTTCCTGTCCGGGCAGATAGACATCCACCATCGGTTCAAGACGGCACATGCCGATGCATCCGGTCTGGCTGACCGTGACTTCTTTCAATCCGCGTGTATTGATTTCTTCCATGAACTTCATCATGACAGGACGTGCGCCGGCTGCGATGCCGCAGGTAGCCATGCCCACAACCACACGGATATTCTCACTTTCATCTTCCTTGCGCAGGTTAATGCGCTGCAGGGTCCGCTGGCGAATTGCTTCCAGTTCGGCCATTGACTTCATAGGATTACACCTCCAAATATAGGTTCAATCTCCTCACGGATCGCTTCAAGCATCCACATGGAGACTTCAGGCTCACTCAGGTTGACATCGCCCAAAACCTGTCTTACGGTACGGGTATCAAAATCCATACTTCCCTTGGGCGATTCACATGTCAAGACAAAATCCGGTTTCTCCGGATTTGCTGTGACCAGCGTTACATATGTTCCTGCAAGATCTCCCAGCGGAAGACAGTCGATACTGTCACCGTGAAGCCACGCAGTAAACACAGTTCCCTTGCCCGGCGTACTTTCGATGCGGATGTCACCGCCTGTAAGCCGCGCATTCTGTGCCATCAGCGGGATTCCCAGTCCAACTTTTCTTGTTGTCCTGGTGGTTCCAAAAGGACTCATCACGCGTTCAAGAAGCTCGGCATCCATACCACACCCATCATCACTGATGGTCAGTGTAATGAGTTTCTTCTCGTCCACTTTCACACCGATAGTCACAAGCCCGGCACCTGCACGGACACTGTTTTCCGTCAGGTCCAGAATATGCAGCGACAGGTCACGCATACGGGTTTACCCCCTGTATTTGGCAATGATTGCAGGGATCTGATCAGGCGTCAGTCTTCCATACACTTCATCATTCACGGTCATAACAGGAGCGAGACCACAGGCACCAAGGCAGCGGGTCGCAGCAAGCGTGAACAATCCATCATCTGTGGTATCGCCCACCGGGATCTTCAGCTCTTCGCTCAGCTTTTCAAGCACTTTCTGGGAACCCTTTACGTAGCATGCAGTTCCAAGGCAAACACTGACAACATACTTGCCAGAGGGCTTCAGCTTGAATTGGGAATAGAATGTCGCGACACCATAGACTTCACTCAGTGTCACACCCAGTGCATCAGCAATCACTTTCTGCACATCCATGGAAACGCAACCGAAAATGTTCTGCGCATGCTGCAGGATGGGCATCAGTGCACCGGGCTGGTCCTTGAGCTCTTCAATCACTTGATTTAACTGCTCAAACTTCTCTTTGTTGTCCGGCATGATCGGAATAACCTCCTTTGATGATTGTCTTGTGACCGATGGTCACATCGAATCTATTGTATTGTATCACCTTTACAGCAGAAATGCACGTTCTTTTGATAAAAAACTGACAATTTTTCTCAGCATGTCTCTTTCTTGACAGAACGCATCCAATTTAGCAATTCTTCAACACTTTCATGGTCCAGACGCAGGGCATGCTCCCTCTCCTGAATGTCCCCAAGATAGTGCGCGTCCGAAGAATGCAGAACATGCTTCCCCCGCAGCACAGCTTCATCGCACGGCAGATGACGCCAAACCTCAACCGTCGGATAAAATATATCCGGAGGCATCATTCCCAGATTGATCAGCAGCCCGTGGGACCCCCTGTTAATATGAGCAGGAACCGGAACGCCTCCGAAAGCAATGACCTGGCGGGAAGCCTCTGCCAGTGAAAAATCCGATGCACCAATCAGCAGGCAGTCCTCCTCATCAATGACTTCATCATCGCTGTTCATGACCAGCTGATTGCCAAAATACTTGGGTTTGTTCTTTCCCTTCGGCATATGCCCTTTCAGCATTTCACTGAATGACAACGCTGCCGGGACATCCGGAAAATATCCCAGAAGATGGACTTCCTCCTTTGTGGTGATTTCCATGCCCGGGAGCAGAAGAAGCCCATAGGCTTCGCAGACTTCTGCAGCGGCTGGAAGGTTTCTGGCTGTATTGTGATCCGTAATGGCTATAATATCCAGTCCCTTGATTTTCGCCATACCGCATATATTGCATGGTGTCATCTCATCGTCGCCGCAGGGGGAAAGGCAGCTGTGAATATGCAGGTCAGCAAAAAACTCCATTCTTTTCCCTCCCTAGGAAACGTAGAATAAGCAGCCGGCAGACCTCCAGCA
>JAEEGL011707244.1_pt1 | contig 11759 bp, 12 predicted proteins | sample 9134231 | NCBI WGS metagenome assembly JAEEGL01 (sample SAMN16246548, study PRJNA631951) | gut metagenome | biome: gut microbiome; feature: rumen; material: fiber-attached | host: Bos | place: Iran: Karaj | collected 2018-10
CCCTCCGCGACGAACGCCGCCAACCCCCGGGATCCCAGGTTCCCGCGGATGAAATCGGCGTTCTCCGCGGTGAACACATGATTGTACATCTTGGAAGGCTTGTAGGCCGAGGACAGCATCGAATCCGAGACGATCCCGGCGATCCTGCCGAAGACCAGCTCCTCGGTCGCCGCCGCGTTCACTTTCCCGCCGGTGCTCGGGAGGTCCAGCGAGAACCTGGCCTCCAGCGAGTATTCCGTGACCGCCACGCATCCGCGGTCGAGGATCTCCTGTCCTGGGCGGGGCATGTAGACCTCTCCCCCGTCCGTCTTGGGTATTGGGGAGCGGGCGCGGGTGCGGGCCGACTCCCAGAACCTGCGGGCCACAAGGTCCCTGAAAGCGACCTTCCTGGAAGGGGTGCCGTAGACGTCCTCCGGGAACCCGGCGGCCTTCAACGGGACGCGGACGCGCGCGTACGTGTGGCCGGAACGGTCGTTCTGGACCTCGTCGAAGGATATCTCGAACCCTTCGAGGGAGAAGACGTTCTGAATCCCCTTGTACTTCGCGAACGGCTTCCCGTCGGCGTTCTTCAGGGTCTTCCTGAGGACCTCCTCCGAGGCCATCGCCTCACCTCCATCAGCAGGGCGTCTATTCTGGGGTCGGAACGCCTGCGGACCGGCCCGTCGCCTATGAGCTCGCGGACGACGACCTCCATGGTCAGCCACACCACGACCCTCTTCCTGAAGCATCCCGTGTGCGAGACGCCGCGCCTTCCTACGGACCCGTGCATGTGCATGACGGGATTCCCGTCCATGTCGGGGAAGACGGTGCCCGTTCCGACCAGCTCGCAAGGGGCGTCGATTTTGTAGACGATGGGGATTATACTGTCCCCCACTGGAAAATCCGGCCCGGACACGAACTCCGAGCCTGCGCCCGCCCCTCCTATCGCGGAGACGGCCGCCCTGCTTATGCCCATGTCGCGGCAGAAGGACTCCACCGCCTCGTGCAGGACCTCCCCCTCGTCCAGCCTGAGGACGAAGACCCTGCCTTCCGTGAGCTCGGCGAACTTCATGGGGACCTCGGCGGAACTTGCTGTACCTGTCGAGGAGCCTGATTATCTTGTCGTACTCGTCCTTGGTGAGGTCTCCGGAGTCCAGAAAAGTCTTGACGAACTCCTTCGCATCCTTGGTGGAGACCCTCGACGCCTTCGCGATGACCGACGCGAGGAACGCGGACGCCTTGGCGGGGTCCATGGAGGACGCCGAGAGGACCTCGTTCATGTCGTACTTGAAAGGATTGATCTTATGGGTGTTGAGCATGGACTGCCTTTTGGTGGACTCTTTGGTCCTGGGCCTGCCGCTGCTGCCCTTCTTGTTACCGCTGGACCCCGATTTGTCGGAGCCCCCGTATGAACCGCCTGAGGGCCTGCCGGCGGGTCTGCCCTTCTTCGCTTCACCTACCAAGATTATAACTCCGAATCCCTCGAATCGGAAGTGCATATTTAAAAAGTTCGTGAGCCTTTTATCCTAATCAGACATAAGGGCGGCGCGACATGACCACGGAGACATCGACGGGTACGCCGTCCGGGAAGACGACGCTGACGACATACGCCATACTTCTCGCGGCCACGATCCTGCTGGCCGTTTTCGGCCTGGCCAATGGCGACAGCGGCGACCTGATCCTGACCGCCCCCGTCATCGGGATATTGGCGGCGACTCTCATATCGGAGCGCCACGCCCTGCACCTCCCCCCGCTGACGGTGATGATGATATGGCTTTCGATGCTCCTGACCATAGTCAGCAGGGTGTTCTCGGACGGGGGGCTGATAGCCATCGCCGCCAGCGTCCTCACCGGGGTCAACCTCACGCTTATCGGCCTCATCGCGGTCTTCATCCTCCTGCGCTCCATGCCCGGGACGCGCGACGAGAACCCCATGGCCGTGGTGACGATCGCAGCCAGCGTCGCCATCGCGGTGTTCATGCTGATGAACCTGCTCCAGTACGCCATGACCTTCGTCCTCGACTTCATCAGGTTCACCGTAGTCGAGATGCTCATGGCCGAGCTGTGCTGGGTCATAGTGGGGACGATCATCGTCAGCGTCCTCTTCTTAGAGTTCCGCGACAGCAAGCTGTTCAAGTACACTGTGAACACCTTCCTCGAGAGCAACAGCGGGGCGCTCGGGCTGGAGGAGAGGGAGAGGCTGGACCTCGAGGGCCTCATCCTGGAGGGGGAGTCCGACAGGCTGGAGTTCAAGTCCACCGTCAGGACCAACCTGGAGACGGGGGAGACCGACAAGAGGATGGAGAAGGCGGTGCTGAAGACGATCGTCGCGTTCCTGAACACCGACGGCGGGACTCTTCTGATAGGGGTATCCGACGACGGCGGGATCCTAGGCGCAGACGTGGAGAGCTTCGGCAGCGTGGACAGGATGAACCTCCACATGACGAACATGATCTCCAGCGCAATCGGGAACGGGTTCATACCGTACATCAACTTCAAGCCCGTCCCCATCGACGGGAAGTACGTCGTCCGCGTGAAATGCGACCGGGCGGACAAGGCCGTGTTCCTCAAGGAAGGCAAGTCGGAGCAGTTCTACGTCCGCTCCGGGCCGTCCAGCGTGGAGCTCACAGGAATGAACCTCGTGAACTACGTCAACAACCGCAACAAAAAAGGGAAGAGGTTTGGAAGCCGTCGAAGGCTCAGTTCTTCTTGGAGGCCTCGAGGGCGTTCTTGGCCTTTCCAAGGGCCCTGGCGATGAGCAGGGTCATGATGACGGCCAGGATGGTCACTATGATGGCATAGACGACCAGTCCGACGAGGCTGTTGCCGTCGTCGAACACGGACTGCACGGCGGTCTTGATGGCTTCGTTCCAGGCGAGCGCGGCCACGAGCCCGAAGGCGGCGGTGATGAGAGCCGCGAAGGTCTCGAGCAGCTGGACTTTCAACTCTTCAGTTGCCATGCCCCCGCGTATCCATTTTCAGTATTTGGATGTGATGCAACAGTTCTATCCAGAATCTACGGGCCAGGTGGTGCGGGGAAAGGGATTCGAACCCTTGGATCACTAAGAACGGGATCTTAAGTCCCGCGCCTTTGGCCTGCTCGGCTACCCCCGCACGACGTCGCAAGGATATCGGACGGCGATTTAACCTTACTGTCCCCGCTGTTATAATATCGCTTGGACATACGGACGTCCATGGCGTCCAAGACCCCGCGCGAATGGGAGCTGGAGAAGGCGATACGCGAAAGCCTCAGGGAGACGGAGCGCTTCGAGTCCCTCGGAGCATTGGTGGAGGACGTCGAGAGGAGGCTGTCGGAGACGGGGGCGGGAGGCACCACCCCCGAGCGTATCAGGCGGGTGGGCGTGGCCAGAGGGCTCATGGAGCTGGACATATCCTACTCGCGTCGCGGCTCGGCACGGGAAAGGACCAAATGCCCTGTATGCGGAAGGAGGCTCAAGACCGTGTACAACCGCGTCATCGACGGAGACGGCGTGATACCCATGGGATTCAGCTGCTCCGAATGCGGATACGACGCCAAATCTCCGTACATGACGCCTTCGAGGTACGTGGTGAGGAGGGCGCGACTTGGACCAGGAGTAGCGGGCGCGTTGCCTGAGGCGGGCGGAGTCCCTTCTGAACCAGGCAGCGGACCTGATGGACGCGGCGCTGCGCATGTCCGGCCTCGAGAAGCGCTCCGGGGACGACTCGGAGACGGTGCGCCGCATAGCCTCGTCCGACGTGTACGGAGGAAGCCTCAGGAACCTGGCCCGCGACCTGGAGTACGGCTCCGCCGAGCAGCCGTGCTGGACGCAGCCGCTGACTTCCCCCAAGGGCTGGAATCCAAGAGACCGGCAGCAAGACTAATATCGCCCGCCGCGAATGGAGGTCCGAGGGGACGCGATGAAGATCTGGGAATTCGCGAAAGTCGAGGGCTCTAAGATAAAGGTCGACAACTGGATGTCGGACGCCATGGGCCTGTTGGAAGGAGGGTGCGTCTACAGCACCTTGTTCAAGCATCCCGAGCAGGGCCCGAAGGATTTCGAGATCATCCTCTCGATGTTCCCGCAGGAGAACTACCGCACCCTCACGCACATCACGATGTACCTGGACGACGTGCCGGGATCCAGCGCGCAGGCCGCGAGGTTCCTCGCCGAGAAGGAGATCAACATCCTGAACTCGGTCTCGCTGAACGGGATATCCGACACGGTCATCGTGTGGAAGATGATGGCCGACCTCAACTTCGCAGGGGAAGGCGACATGATCCTGGAGAAGTTCGAGGCCCTCAAATCCAAAGACGACCCGTCCGTATCCAAGATACGCAGGATAGACATCAAACCGGCCGAGATCGGAAGGCTCTTCAAGAGCGGACAGAACTCTGGCGGGAAGCAGGAGGTGAGGCGCGGGTACCCGTCCACGATCACGGGCGGATGCTTCGACGCCTCGGAGTACAAGGACGTCCTGGGCGACATCGACGGCAAGAACGCCCTCATCACCATAGACGCCGACTCCTGGATCATGTCCATCACCTTCTTCAAACCTGAGACGCGTCTGGTGAAGGCGGGAATCAGCATCCCCGACTGCCCCGGGGGCATAACCCAGATGCTCGGTATCATAGCGGGATGGAACGTCAACCTGATCTCCGTGTTCAGCAAGATCAAGGTGTGCTATCAGAGCATGTATCTGGAGCTGTTCATGGACATAGGGAAGAGCGGCAAGAGCGCGGAGGACGTCAAGAAGGCCCTCCCGGAGGCCATGTCGGGCCTCAACGGAGTGTACGCCTTGGAGGAGTTCATCGAGCTGAACCGACGAAGTTGCTACCGGTCGTCTCCTACAATATATAAAATAATGCTTTTTTTACAGCATTGCTTATATATAATGGATATCGGTAACATCCATATGTTCATATCCGGTTACACCCGCATGGACACGACGATAAGGCCGGGGTCGTACCTGTCCGTCGTCCGCGTTTCCAGAGGGGAGGGGAAGGGGCATTCCCTGGACGAGGTCGCAGCCGCCGTACGCGCCGACATCGACGTAATTGACGGGGTCGCGGTCCGTTCGGAGGATTCGGATCCCCTTTCCATGCCTGGACTGTACACCGTCCTGAAACGCCTGAAGCTTCCAGGCCGCGACCTGATGCTGATGACCGAAGGACGCGGGTACAGCGACCTGGACGACCTGGTAGGCGCCGGATACGTGAACTACGTGGACCTCCTCGCGGACGGCCCTCTGGACAAGGAGCAGAAGGACTGCCTCAGGCTGCTGAAGAACTGCGGATGCCCGTTCATGGTCACGGTGACGCTGACCCCCGGGCGCATATCCGAGTCGTCGTTGAAGGAGTTGGCGGCCGATATAGAAGGGTCCAAGCACCTCGTCCTCAGGACTGACAAGAAGCCGGCCGCGGGAAAGGCCTTCGGAGAGAAGGAGGCGGCGTCCTTGGCCAACTCGGTCAGAAGAATGGCCAAGGACGTTCGTCTGGTCACGCGAACCTTCCGACCTTCGCCTCGTATCCGGGCCGGAGGGAGCGGCTGCTACTGTTTATGTAGTGCTGCGGGACGTCCGCTGCCTCCTTGAAGCGCTCTATCGCCTTGGCGTCCTTGGAGAAGATGCCTGCGGACAGCCCGCACTCCGTGTCCTCGAGCTCCTCCAGCGCCCGGTCCAGGTTCTCGACGACCTTCACGAAGAGGATCGGAAGCCCCGAATCCATGAACCCCAGCTCGTTCTCGTCGTCCAAGCCGGTCACCACCGTCAGCGGCGCATAAGGGCCGTCGGGGACGCCGCGCCTGGGGGAGGACTTGACCACGACGTTGCCGGCGTTCTCGGCCAGCAGCTCGGAGCATTCCTTGAGGGCGGCGGACGAGATGAGAGGGCCGGTGAAGGACGTGTCGTCCACCGGGTCCCCGACCGTCAGGTCCTTCACGGCCTCCGTCAGGGCGGACATGAACCTCCCCTGCTCGTCGGAGGTCACTATGGCCTTGGAGCAAGAGTACAGACGCTGGCCGCTGTAGGCGAAAGCGGACTCGGCGATGTCCCTGGCGGCCGCCTTCATGTCGGAGGGGCGGTAGACGAGGGCGGGGTTCATCCCCTTGATCTCGTTGACGAACATCAGCTCGTCGTCCACTTGCAGGAACATCAGGTCCTCGAGCCTCTCGCCGGACCCGGTGGCCACCACGCCGTCCACGCGCATGTCGTTGGCCAGCTCCTCCGTGGAAGAGTCCTTGCGGTCGACTATGAGGTTCAGGACGCCGCCGGGCAGCCCGGCCTTCTCCATGAGCGAGTAGAACTGGTACACAGGCGACGGGCAGTATTTGGACGGGCACATCACGACGGAGTTCCCGGCAATCATTGCCGCGACCGCGAACCCCACTGGGGAGGCGAATGGCGAGTTGTGCGCCGACAGGACCGCCCAGACGCCGGGCTTGCGGGACCCGGTGCCGGACTTCCCGTCCTTGATCGCCTCGGCCATGATGCCTATGAGCGCGTCCACCTCCGCCAGGGCGTCCTCCCTGGCCATCCCGGTGCTGACGGTCACGAGGGCGGCGTAATACATCCTGCGGGCCTTGACCGTCTCCAAAGGCATCTCGAAATACTCCGCACGCTTCTCCGCAGGAACCTGGGACCAAGTCTTAGAGGCCGCGACTGCCGCGGTGACCGCCTCGACCATTATGCCCTCCTCCGGCTCTTGGAAGATACCGAACTCTATTGACGAGTCGATGGGGCTCACCACCTTGAACTCGTTCCCCGACGCGATCTTGAGGCCGCCGAAATAGCTCGGATAGTCCCTCTTCTCACCGTTGAGCACCATCATGACGCTCTTCTCGTACTGGCGCCCCGCCTCGGTAGTCTGCAGATCTGGCAACTCGGCCGTCATGGCGGAGCATAGCCCGGCGAGGTTAATAACTTGCGCGAGAAGACGAGATGGTGGACCCAGCCGGATTTGAACCGGCGACCTCCGCCGTGTGAAGGCGACGTCATAACCCCTAGACCATGAGTCCGCGGTTCCCCCACATCCTATCTTAGTATAAATAGGCTGGCACAACGCCTCGCTACCGCTATCAAAGTGGATAAAAAAGCACAGACGGTCAAAGCGATGCTACGGATAAAACCGACGTCGAAAGCTGCTGCCGCAGACCGTCACGATTCCTTACGTCAGAGCACGCGAGCTGATGGCCAGCATCGTGGCGGCAACCAGAAGGAACCGGAAAAATCCATACTGTGGGGTCCCGGAGAATGAAGGAGGAGTTCCCCGGGCGTCCCACAGTTATTGTGGATGTATCCTCCAATATCTGATGTCAGTATTTAATAGATTCCATGGATGTATAATTTTATCATATATTGGCAATAATTACACAGTACGAAGATGATGATATGATGAAAGGTGGACCCGGCCGGGATCGAACCAGCGACCTTCGCCTTGTAAGGGCGACGTCATAACCACTAGACCACGAGTCCGCAACGGCGACACCCCATAAACAGTATTTAATGGTAGCCTTACGCCAACAGACTGCAAAGAGGAACAGAAAGGAATGGTATGAAAGCCGGGGACACGTCGGGAGGAATTGAATTATGAGGCATCCCGGCTTTCATGGATGCATGTTCCAGCGTAAATAAGCATAATATAAAAACAAATCTACGATTGGAGCATATATGCGCCTATAATCGTACATAATCACGACGTTTATTATCGAAGGGCCACGATCGTCACGTTGCGGCCCCGCTACGAAAGGAAAAGGCGGCGAGAAGAACCTGACTCAAAAGTTAAAATACAGGAACGGAATTGCAGTGTCGCGCGATTGTAGTCCAGCGGTTAGGACGGATGCTTCCCAAGCCTCTGACTCGGGTTCGAATCCCGGCAATCGCACCATTTCTTCATCATCCACCCCAGGCTCGGCCTTCGAATCGAGACGCATCGTTATGTCCATCCCCGCAATCCGTCTCTGCGTCCGGAACGGCTGTATTTTATATTGAATGAGAAGTAATAAGGGGGTCGATTCATATGAAAGAGGTCCTGGAGATAGACGGCTCGAGAGGCGAGGGCGGAGGGCAGATGGTGCGCACCTCCGTCGCCATGTCGACCGTCACGGGCATCACCACGCACCTCACCCGCATCAGGGAGAGCAGGCCTACCAACGGCCTCTCCAAACAACATTGCGCCGCGGTCAATGCGGTCGCGGAGATGGCGGGATCCACCGTCGAAGGGAACACCATCGGCTCCAAAGAGCTCACCTTCGTCCCCGGAGACAAGCAGGTCTACGACATCCACATGAACATAGGCACGGCCGGCAGCGTCAGCCTCGTGCTACAGGCGATGCTCCTGGCCGCCCGCAACCACAGGAAGAGGCTCACCGTGGACATCAGCGGAGGGACCAACGTCATGTGGGCCCCGCCCATAGACTCGTACCAGCACCTTCTGTTCCCCCTTATGAGGAAAATGGACATCGAGGCGGACGTGAAAATCGTCGACCGCGGGTTCTACCCCCAGGGAGGAGGACGCGTGATGGCCACGTTGGAGCCCATAAAGGACATCAGGCCACTGGACATCGAGACCCTAGGGGAGCTCAAAGGCATCAAAGGGGTATGCTTCAGCCAGCGGCTCCCGGAATGGGTATCCAGGGACATGATGGCCAGCTGCGCCCGCGCCCTCGGAGGCTACGACGTCGACTTCGACGTCCAGATGACCGAGGGGGACTCCAGAGGCGCGGGGATAGTCCTGGTGGCCGAATACGAGAACGGCATGCTTGGAAGCAACGCCCTCACATCCAGAGGCCATACCGCCGAGAAGGCGGGGGAGGACGCCGCCAACGACCTCCTGAAGGAGATGAACAGCGGCGCCACCATGGACGTCCACACCGCCGACCAGGTCCTCCCGTACATGGCTATGGCAAGGGGGAAGAGCGGGTTCTCCGTCTCCCGCATCAGCAGACACCTGCTCAGCCAGATGGACACCCTCGAGTCGTTCCTCGGCGTCAAGTTCGGCGTCGAGAGGAAGGAGGACGTCTACAGGTTCACCGTCACGCCGGAGGAGATGAGATGAGGCCGTTCATACACGTCAACTGCGCCATGTCCGCGGACGGCAAGATAGCCGGGGAAGACCGCTCCCAGGTGAGGATATCCTCGGAGGAGGACAAGGCCAGGGTGAAGACCCTCAGGAGCAAATACGACGCCATCCTCGTCGGCGTCGGCACCGTCGTCGCGGACGACCCTCATCTGACCGTGAAGGGCTGCGACTACGACACCAACCCGATACGTGTCGTCCTCGACCCCCACGGCAGGACGCCGGACGACGCCCAGGTACTGGACGACCGTGCGCCCACGGTAATGGTCACCCTCGAAGGGTGCGACAGGGAGTGGGACTGCGAGGAGACCATCCGGGCGGGGAAGGACGAGATAGACCTCGCGAAGGTCATGGAGACGCTTGCCGAGGACATCGGCATTGAGGGGATCCTGGTCGAGGGCGGAGGGTTCACGATCTCCACGTTCTTCAAGGCCGGGATGGTGGACCGCTACACGGTGTTCGTGGGCGGGTTGGTCATAGGCGGCTCCGGGTCCCCCACGCCCTGCGACGGCGACGGATGGGTGTCAGAGGGCGGCATAGGGTTGGAGCTGCGCGGATGCGAGGTCCTCGGGAACGGGGCCCTGCTGACGTTCGAGCCTCGGCGCCGATCGCCTTCTCGACGGCTCCAGCACGAACTTGTAATAGTTGCGGTCCTCCCCGAACGCCTCCCCGGAGGTCATCTCGTATGAGTTGCCGGTGGCGTCTTCCAGCACCTTGATCAGGAACCCGGCGGCGTACCCCCCGAAGGACTTTGCGGAATCCTCGGAAAGCGCCATGTCGTCCTTCAAGACCAGGGTCAGAGGATTGAGCGCGTAGACGTTGATCTCCCCCACGCCCATGCCCGCATAGTAACGGCGGGCGTTGGACACCGTCTCCTCCACCGTCGGAGCGGAAAGCGATCCGCCCAGAGCCATGGCGTGGATGTTGCCGAGGATCAGGGATATCGGCTCGACGGCCAGCCCTACCGCGTCAAGGCCCAGAAGGATCAGCCTTATCATGGCGTCACGTGTCCGGGAAGGATCAGACGCCACGTCGGAAAGGGAGCGCATGAGCGCATCCATGGACCTCTTGTCAGGCTTCTTGGAATAGGCGAAGCGCACCGAGTCCAGGGTATACATCTTCTTGCGGCTGTCGTTGGCGTCCTCGTATGAGGCTATGAGGCCGCCCTCGACCATCCTGTCCAGATGGACGGACAGCGTGGATTGGGCCTTCCCCAGGGCGCGCGATAGATCGGTCAAGGAGAGGTCGCGTCCCTTCAGTTCGGACAGAACGGCCCTGCGAATGTCATTGGAAACATGAACCAATCCATTTTTTGTGTAATAAATTTCGAAATCATCCAATTGCAACTCACTCATCAATTCGTCCAAATGCTAATACGACATAAAATCGTTCTCTACAGAACATGAAATACTAACCGCGAAACCCCATATAGTCGTCGGCCTTTAGCCCGAAACGTGATGCTATGAAGGCGACCGTCGACGGGACGACCCGTGATATCAAGGCTGTATGGTTCGACGACGGAGAGGTCGTCATGATCGACCAAAGGAAGCTCCCCTCCGAGCTGGTTCTCAAGCGCTTCGGCGGATACATGGAGGTCAGAGACGCCATCCGCGACATGACAGTAAGAGGGGCCCCCTCCATCGGCGCCGCGGCCGCATACGCCATGTGCCTGGCCGCGCTGAAGGGATGCGACCTGAAGAAGGCGGCGGAGGACGTCAAATCGGCCAGGCCCACCGCCAACGACCTGTTCTACGCCGTCGACTACATGGTCGCGAGGCTTGCCGAAGGCGCCGACCCGGTCGCGGCAGCGGACGGGTACGCTCGCCTCACCATCGAGAAATGCGAGGCTATCGGGAGATACGGCGCGGAGCTCGTCAAGGACGGGATGAGGCTCATGACCCACTGCAACGCCGGCGCCCTGGCCACGGTGGACGTGGGGACCGCCCTGGCGCCGATGAGGTTCGCGCACAGGCAGGGAAAATCGTTCTTCGTGTACGCCTCGGAGACCCGCCCGCGCCTCCAGGGGATGCAGCTGACGGCCTGGGAGCTGGGGCAGGAGGGGATCGACCACGCGATCATACCCGACGGGGCCTCCGCCTACTACATGTCCCAGGGCGTCGACCTGATAATCGTCGGGGCGGACAGGATAGCCAGGAACGGCGACTTCGCCAACAAGATCGGCACCATGGACAAGGCGATAGCCGCCAAGCACTTCGGCATACCGTTCTATGTGGCCGCCCCCGCCTCCACCTTCGATTTCTCCACCGCCACCGGAAAGGACATAGTGATAGAGCAGAGGGCGGAGGAGGAGGTCACCGAGATCGCCGGGATCAGGGTCGCCCCCGCTGGATCCAAGGCCCTCAACCCGTCCTTCGACGTCACGCCCGCCGACCTGGTGACCGGCTTCATCACCGAGAAGGGGATCCTGAAGCCGGACGAGATCGGCAGGGTGGTCGGATGAACGAGAGGTACGCCCGCGAGCGTCTGGCCGAGACCTGCAGGCTGCTTTACGACCGCAGGCTCACCGTCTCCGCCGGAGGCAACATGAGCGTGCGGATCAGCCAGGACGAGGTCCTGATCACCCCCTCGGGGAGAAACAAGGGCATGCTGACGCCGGACGACATGGTGAAGCTGTCCCTGGACGGGAAGGTCCTCTCGGAAGGGAAGCCGTCGATAGAGCACAGGTTCCACCTCGCGCTTTACAGGATGAACGATGACACCGGCG
>JAEEGL013158285.1_pt1 | contig 11759 bp, 11 predicted proteins | sample 9134231 | NCBI WGS metagenome assembly JAEEGL01 (sample SAMN16246548, study PRJNA631951) | gut metagenome | biome: gut microbiome; feature: rumen; material: fiber-attached | host: Bos | place: Iran: Karaj | collected 2018-10
AGAGATAGTTTATATGAGTATGAAAAAGATGAAGAAATGAAAAAACTATATGAAGATCTTTTAAATAAGAATATATATTATGATTTAACATCTGGATATGATTATTTTAATACTAAAGAAGAACATCCTATTAGAGCATTCTTTAATGTAACTATAATGGATGATATGCCTAAGCTTGTAAGTAATTTAATAAATTGTGTTAATAACGAAAATAATAATGCTTATAATAAATTAAGAATTGGAACTTCAGTTACTACTAGTGAATATCATGATGCTTTTGATTTATATGGTTATTATTTAGAAGAATATAAATATGATTTAGTTACTAATAGTAGGATTAAAAAGAAAACTAAATAGATTTAATCTAGACATAAACTTATTTAATGATATAATACTTCCTAATTAAGGGAGTATTTTTTTATGGAAGATAATATTTATAAAATAATTACAGAATACTGTGATAAAGAAGAATTAATTTCTAAAAATGCATTAAAAGAAATATTTAATATTTATAAAAGTGAAAGAGATTTATCTAAATATGTAAATGATCTTGAATTCGTTAATAGACCAGATGTTTTAGCACATTATCAAGGTAAAAAAATAGAAATTAATTATGAAAGAATTAAAGAACTAGCTGAATTTAAATCTAACTATGCAATTAATCTTTGTTTAGTATATACATTATTACATGAACTAAATCATGTAGAACACAATAAAAAAGTAAGTGAAATAGCTGCATATTATAATGAAAATGAAACAATTCTTCGTTCACATGATGAAATCGAAGCGATGAAAGAATTATTTATTTTTGAGTCAGAATTATATTTAAAGTTGGGTAATGAAGGTTTAAAACGTACGAAATTATTTAAAAGAGATAAATCTCCAGACTTAACAAAAAAATTTGATGAATTATATATGAAAAATCATGATATATATCCTTGTGAAAGATTTTGTGATTTAGATGCTATAAATTTTTTAAAAAATTTAGTTTATAAATATGAAACTGATTATGAAAAATTTAAAAATTATTTAGACCTTTTAGATGCTTATTATAATCTTATTTTAGTTCAAGGCTATAAACGTGATAAAAAAGGAAAGCTTACTAGTCCATCAGATAGATTCATTAAAACATTTAAATGTGAAGATGCAAAAATGCCAATTAAATTGATGAATAAAAAACAAAAAGAGTCTAAACAATATGATACAAAAACATTAATGAAATTAGGCTTAGATATAGATAGAAAATCATATGATTGTATTTATGATTATTTAATATATATAGTAGGCACTCTTGATTGTTTTAAAGAAGAACAAAAAAATAGAAGTTTAAGACAATATAAATAGTTTATTAAAATATTTTCATTATGAAGAAAGTAAAAGACTAAAGGGGAGCATTTATTATGGATGAAAGATTTTTAAATGAATTATATGATTTAATATGTGAAGTATCTGAAAGAAATGAAAAACTAAATGTATTTCATATTAATGCTATTAAATATTTGTATTGTAAATACAATGATGTTTCACAATATACTTGTAACTTAAATATGTCTAAGATAGATAATAATAATACTTTAGGTTTATTTAATGTAGTAAAAAGAAATATAGTAGTTGATGTTAATAAAATTGAAGAAGAAACTAATACTGATGATATACTTGAATATAATTTAAATGTATTACGTGTACTTTTACATGAATTAACTCATGCTGCACATAATAAAACAATTTTTAATAAAGAATATTTATCTGATGATGTTAATGTTAATACATATAAAAATGTATTAACAACATTATGTACAAGTATTAATGGTATTCCATTTATGCTTTCATTTGATGATTTTAATCCGTCAGATAATGATATTGTGTTAAGAATACTTCATAAAATGCATGTAGATAATATAAATAATGTTGATTTAGATAAGCTATATAATTTTATTTATTTTGACCAATATACATATAATGTAGATGAAAGAATAGCTGATATTACAGCTTTTAGAATCATTAAAGATATGTTACCTAAAGATAATAGATTATATAAAAAATATTATATTAAGTATCTTAAATCACTTATAAGAGGTTATACCTATGATGAAGCATCAAATGAATATATTTGTCCAACTGATACTTATTTTAAAAATTTAGGTATTGAAGATGAACTTAATAGACAAAAAAAGTATTTGGTAATGTTAAAATGAGTAAATATGATAGATTGTTTTTGGGTATTTCAATAGAGAAAGACTACTTAGATAGAATGTTTGATGTAGTAAATTCTTATGATGAATTAGATAATAATGATAAAACTAAATCTAAACCTAAAAAGAAAGAAAAATCTTTATAAAATAATAATATAAATTAATTTGCATTTAATTATTTTTAGTATTAGAATATACCCCAAGCAAGGGGTATTTTTTATGGAAGAACAAATAATAGATATTGTGTTAGAATGTACAAAAAAGAAGATGCTATTATCAGAAGAAGTTATTGAGCATATAGTTAACTTATTAAAAAAAGATAGAGGATTAGATACTTATTTAGATAAAGTAGAATTTACTTATAAAAAAAGTGGTATATATTATAAACCTTCTAATAAAACTATTTATTTTGATTTTTGTGTCGAGATTCCAAAAGCCATAAAGAATAATTTATTTATGGTGAATTTGTATTATTTAAGTATTATTCTTCATGAGATAGAACATGTTTGTCAGTTTAAATATTATTTTGAAAATAAAAAAGAAGATTTAAAAGACTCTTTAGATAAATATAGACATAGAATTATTAAAGAGTTTAGATTATTATCTTTATTAGGTACTTATAATATATTAAAGAATCCTCCAACATATGATGAATATAAATTGATGAAAAATTTAGATGGTTTATCTAATCCTAATTTTTCTCAAAAGTTAAATTTTGAGTATGGAGTATTTCATGATACTTTCTTATGTGAAAGAGAAGCTGATATTGAATCTTATACGTTTATTATTAATTCATTAAGAAAGTATTATCCTAAAAGTGATGCATATCAATATTTTGAATATTTAATGAAAAATAGATATTTAGATTTATATTTCTTTATAAATGGAAAATTAGAAATGTCTCCATTATCTGAATACTTAAGAAGATTTGGATATAAAGAAATAAAATCAGAAACAACTAAACTTACTAATAACATTAAGAAAGAATATCCTGATTTATCAATAGAAAAAAGAATGGAATATGGTTTAGATGTTGAATATGATGAGTTTTATGAATTTGCTTCTAATTGTTCTAACAAGCGCCTTAAAAAAATAATATTAAGAGATAATGCATATAGATTTGGGAGATTTTAGTTATGAATAAAGAAGTATTCGATATTATTAAAGAAGCATCTGATAATGGAGTTTATTTAAATGAAAATCAAGTAGAAAGAATTATTAGATTATTAATAGATGATTTTGAATTAGATAAGTATGTAAAAAAAATAGATTTTCATGATCCAGATAAAAATCCATCATATGATTTTTTTACTAATACATTAGCATTTGATTTCAGTTGGGGTGGTACTAGTTATAATAAAAATAATAAATATAATAGAAATCTTTTATATTTATTTGCAATTGTTCATGAGTTAATTCATGCTTCTCAAACAAAATTTTTAGATAGTTATGAATATGATTCAATTAATAATGTTATAACTAAATATAAGTATAGATTAATAAAAGAATTCTATGAATATAATAAACATAGATATGGTTTTTATTATAATTATGTTCCTACTTTAGAAGATTTGGAATATAAAAAATATACTGTTCATAAAGATGATGAAGATTATGTTAAGAAATTAAATTCTAATTATCATAGATATCATGATCTTTTCCCATGTGAAAGAGAAGCTGATATCGAAGGATATAAGTATGTAATTGATTTACTTGAAGAATTTGATCCTTCATCTAAAGAAATTCAATATTTTAAAAATAGATTAAATAGATGTTATTTATATAAATATAAATTTGAAGATAATAATTTAATATATACTCCGATATTATGTTATTTAGCAATTTTTGGACATGTTGATTTTAAACAAGAAATTAATTATTTTAGATATCTTATGGATGAATATTATAAATTACCGTTAGAAACAAGACTAGAATATGGTTTAAGAATTAATCGTGTAGAATATGATTGTTTCTATAATTCTATTAATGAGGAAAAAGATAAGACATTATAATTTATTTAGTAATAGAATATATATTAATTAGGTGAGTATTTTATGGAAGAAGATAATTTTTCTAAAAAAGATGAATTTTATTATGAAGTATATATGTTAGTTAATTATTTAACTAAAAAAGATATTGTATTATATGAAAGATACTATAATGAAATAAAAAAGTATTATTGTGCTTATAGGGAATTTGAATTTCCTAATAATAGAATATTTGATTATCCAGGTTTCTCTGATACAAAAGACTATGGAAGATTTTTTGGTGGAGATGATCCAATTATTGCAATTTATCTTAGAACTATTGTTAGAAATCTTAATATAAAAGATCCATTTGTTTTAAATTTTACTATTCTAGAAACATTATTACATGAATTAGAACATGCTTATCAATTTCAATTTTTAGATAATTTAAAAGACTCTAAGTCTATTAAGAATGTTGATGATTATGAGATAGCTTTAGTTAGTTATACTAATATAGTTAATTATTTAGATCATTATATGAATAATAGTAAGTTAAAACCTCTTACATCTAAAGTTATTCGTAATTTAGAATTAGATGGATTATCTAAAGTAGATATGGCAGATGCAATAAAAACATTTTATAATACTAATTATAATTTAGATGCTACTGAAAGATTAGCAGAAATAAATGCTTATACTTATGTAAGAGATATGATTAAAACATATTCTTCTAATGAAGAATTATTTAGTAATTTTAATCAAAAACTTAATATTAGATTAGCTAGGGGATATGATTATGTTAATTATAAATTATTATCACCTACTTATGAATATTTTAAATTAATTGGTTTATATTCAATTATTAAAGATTTAGAGAGATTTAATAAACGTAATAAAAAAAATTTATCTGATTATGATAGATTATTATTAGGTATTCCTTTAGAAGTAAGTAAATATATGGAACTAATTGAATCAGTAGTAGATTTTGATAGCGATAGAGAAAATATTAATGATTATATTTTAGAAAGAAAAAAATAAGATATTATAATATATTTGCATAATTATTTATTTAGTATTAAAATATACCCCAATTAAAGGGGTATTTTTTATGGATAGGAAATTTTTAGAAGAGTTATATAATCTAATTATTGAAATTACTAATCAAGGTGAAAAGATTAATTCATTTCATTTGAATGTAATAAAAAACTTATTTTGTAAATATTATGATGTATCAGATTATGTTTACAAAGTAAGTATAGGTTCAATTGATAAGAAAATTACACTAGGACGTATAGATAGGGAAGAAAAGTCTATAATTCTTGATGCAAATAAGATTGATAAAGATTATAAAAGTGAAGATTTATTAGAGTATAACTTAAATATTGTTAAAGTTTTTTTACATGAATTAGAACATGCTAATCAAAGTAGAATGAATGATAAAAAAGATTACGCTAATTATAAGAATGATATTAATGATTTTATAAAATACTGTTCAGTTTTAATGTTAAATGTAAGAAAGATTCCATTTATTATCAATAAAGGTAATCGTTTAGAAAATAAAATGATTCAAATGTTTATGGCTTATTTTGATATTAAGTCATTATCTGAAGAAGAAGCAGATGAATTAGTTAACGATTTATATAGTAGTTTATATGAATATGATCTTTTAGAAAGAATGGCAGATATTAAAGCTTATAAAGCTATTTTAGATATGTTACCAACTGATTCTAAATACTATGATAAATTTTATACTAAATATCTTTCTAGTTTAACTCGTGGTTATGTTTATGATGAAGAAAAAGATGATTATAATACACCATTAGGTATCTTTTTATATAACTATGGTTTAACAAGTATTTATATTGGATTAAGAATGATTTATGAAGGATTTGATAATAAAAGTGAATTTGATAGTTTATTATTAGGATTACCAATTGATGTTGAACGTATGAAAGAATTTCAATATTGTTATCAATTAAGAACTGAAATGGATAATACTAAAGAATTATCTAGGTTTTTAAATAATAAAATAGAGAATTATAATCCACGTGGTATAATGAAATAAATTAACTAGGTGATTATTATGAATGAAAAGTTTTATAGTGATATTTATGATATTGTTTATGATAGATCTATTCATAAAAAATACTTATCTATTAAAGACTTAAAAACTATTGTAGCAATCTATAATAGAAGTTTCTATACTCATAGATATGCAGAAGGTGTTATCGGTGTATCTTTTAGTAATCCTAAGAAATATGGTTCATATACACCATCATCTAAGATTATAAAAATAGATGATATTAAAATATGTAAAAACACTAATTTAGAAGGGTATTATGGTAAGAATATAGCTATCTTACAAACACTTCTACACGAACTTCAACATGCATATCAAATTAAAAGAATTAATGAATCAAAATTTGTATATAATGATTATAAAGATATCGAATTGTTTTTATTATTATATTCATACTTCTTTTTAAAATACACTAATCCTGATAAAAGGTTAGGGGAGAAGGATATAGAAATAATCACTAATCTAGGAGTTAACCCTAATAGTTCTACTATAGCTAGTGATATTAAAGATATATTAAGTAATTATTATAGATATAATCCAGCAGAAAGAATGGCAGAAATAAAATCATTATATTTAGTAAGAAACATGTTATCGATATTCGATAATAAATCAGAATCGATAGAGAAGGTAGATAATAGGTTATCTAAAGAAATAGTAAGAGGATATTATAAAGGTCAAAGAGATTTGTGTTACAACTCTCCTTCTATTACTTTTTTAAGAGAACTTCAATTACCAAATGAAATAAGAACACTTAATGATATGATATATGCTTATAAAGATCAACTAACTGATTCTAAAAGATTATATTTAGGAATTCATACAGATGATCAATTAGTAAGAAGATTAATAAATAAAAATAAATCTGGAGAATAAATATCCAGATTTTTTTGATGCAAGTCCCCTCTTCAAAACTTAACTTTAGAGTAGGGGTTTAGTAATTAATAATCTATAAAAAAATAGTAGTGAAACACTAATGGATAATTAATCATAAATATATCTAAAATATAGAAGTTAACATAATATATATTATATGAAGTTAAGTGTAACAAACGTTTTTATGGGTAAATATCCACTTATGTATATGTAACTTTTAATACTTACCCATATATAAATATATATCTTTATCTATATTCTATTATAGTATATATAATTACTACTATCTATATATGTATATATGATTTATTATCTATTTACTTAAATATTTATATTATTAGTTATATATACTTATTTGTAATAATTAATTTAAAATAAAAATGATTCATGTATGGATGATCATTCATAAAGAGTTTTCTAAACAAACATATAATTAATTAAATAATTATTAATTTAAAATATATATATCTGATAATAATTTTATTATTAATACTTCTTAAAAAAATATATTAGAAAGTAGGGGGAGTAGATGTCTATATGTTTCACAAAGTATGTTTCACAAATAATCGTTTTTCGATAATATTTGTTTTTTAAATTTACTACTACTCCACCCTATATTTAATTAATATAAATAAAAAAGTAGAAATAAATTCTACTTTAATTTTTTATACTCTCTCCTACTCTTTAGCAAGAAGCACCTTCACCATAAGCAATTATTTTAGATGCATAAGTAGTAGTTTCTACTTTACCATTCTTGATAGTAGTAGCATATACATTTGTAAGTATGTCATATGAATTATTAGTACATAGTTGTTCATTTATATAATAAATAGTATTATTTTCTACTACAAATGATCCATGATTAGCTTTAACAACTTCAGATGTTATTTTATATTTAGAATCATTAGCGCTAGTATAACCATATTCATCATATTGTGTTTGAATCTTAATTAATACATTTCCTGTTTCATTTACGATAGTAGGTTCTACTATATGAATTGGATTCTTAACTGAACTATATACATAGTAAGGTACTAATAATAAGAAATATTCTTTATTAGATTCAGTATCTTTAATTGTTTTAATATTATTATCAGTATTAAGTATAGATTTGTTTTTAGCTTCTTCTTTAGTTAAACCAGTACCAATAGTATATTCATTTACTTTTTTTCCATTTAAACTAATTAATACTTTATAATCATATCCACTCTTTTTTACGAAATCTTCATTTTCAAATACATCTAATGAAGTAGATTCATAATAGTATGTAAATATAAATGTTTGTTCTTTACCATTAAGTGTTTTTAGAATTGTTTCTGTTTTATCTCTTGTTATTACACCCATCTTTTCAAGTATATCTCTAGGTGTAGTAGTAGGTGCTGTTGAAGATGTAGTTCTTGTTACTATTGTATATTCTTCTTGAGTAGTAGTTACTGTTGTATTATTTTTATCTTTTTTATTTGTACTAATTACATTTGTATTAATAAAGTAAAAAGATCCTCCAATAATACATAATACTAATAAGATTATTAATACTATAATTAATGTCTTATTATTTTTTGGTTTTTTGTTCCATTCTTCTGGAATTGGATTAATTTGTTGTGTTAAATTATTTTGTTCATTCATATTAATTCTCCTTATTTTTTAATTATACTGTTATTTAATCTCTAGGGAAATACCTTTTATAATCATTATACAATTCTTCATTTGTTAAATGTGTATATATTTGAGTTGTACTTATATCTGAGTGACCTAATAATTCTTGTATTATTCTTAGGTCTGCACCATTAAGAAGTAGGTGTGTTGCAAATGTATGTCTAATAGTATGAGGAGATATATCTTTTTTTATTCCTTTTTTTAGACATTCATTCTTTATTATTTTAAATACACCTTGTCTTGTCATAGCTTTACCATGATTATTTAAGAATATATAATTATTAGTTTCTTTTTTAATCATTAATGGTCTATATTCTTCGATATAAGTATTTAATGCATTTAATGCATAGTCATTAATAGGGACAATTCGCTCTTTACTCCCCTTCCCCATGACTCTTACTATACATTCTTCAAAATCTATATTTTTAAATTCTAAACTAATTACTTCAGAGATTCTTAATCCAGTTGCATACATTAACTCTAAAAGAGCTTTATTTCTTGCACTAAATGGATCTTCAACTTTAATATCTAATAGTTTATCTATTTCATCTTCAGTTAGATATTCAGGTAAATGAAGCCCTAATTTAGGGGACTTAAGTGCATCAGTTGGATTAACTTTGATTTTATCTATCTTAATAAAATAAGAATAAAATGTTTTTAAAGTAGATATCATATGAGATACACTTGCAGGAGATAAATCTTTTAAAGTAGATATATATTTAACTAAATCATTAACGTTAAGTTTTAGTAAATCTTTATTCTTAAAATACTCTTCAAATTTTTTTAAGTCATTATCATAAGAATTAATTGTATTATTGCTATAATTAAGGTCTAATTCTAAGTAAGATAAGAATTCACTTATATGTTGATCATTCATTTATTTACCTCCTTATTATCTTTATTATATATTATTTTCCTATTAAATTGATAAGTTTTTTTATATAATAGACATAAGGGTGATTTTATGGAATTGCTAGCAGATAAGATAAGACCTACTAAGTTGGATGATGTAATTGGACAAGAACATTTAGTAGGAAAAAATAAAGTAATATCTAACATGGTAAGTAATGGTAGAATTTTTAGTATGATTCTTTTTGGTCCTCCAGGAACTGGTAAGACTACACTTGCTAATGTAATTGTTAATGAACTTAATTTAAGATATAGATTATTAAATGCCGTTATAAATAAAAAAGAAGACTTTGATATTGTTATTGAAGAAGCTAAGATGTATGGTGAAATAGTATTAATCGTAGATGAAATTCATAGAATGAATAAAGATAAACAAGATATACTTCTTCCATATATTGAAAATGGTAAGATTATTTTAATTGGATTAACTACTAGTAATCCATATTATAAAATTAATCCGGCAATAAGAAGCAGATGCCAAATATTTGAACTTCATAGTTTAACAGTAAATGATGTAAAAAAAGGTTTAGAACGTACTGTTCCTCTACTTCCTAAGTGTAAGATTGATGATGATGCTTTGGAAAGAATAGCTTATTTATCTAGCGGTGATTATAGAAGTGCACTTAATCTTTTAGAAGTTTGTTATTATAGTTCTAAAACACATAAAATTACACTTAAATTAGTAGAATCTATTAATAATAAACCAGTTATTATGGGTGATCAAAATGGTGATAACCATTATCAATTAATTAGTGCTTTTCAAAAAAGTATTAGAGGCTCTGATCCTGATGCTGCAATTTATTATTTGGCACGACTTATAGCAATCGGAGACTTAGATATAATTTATAGAAGAATGTCAGTAATTGCATATGAAGATATTGGACTTGCTAACCCATCAATGGGACCTAAGGTAAGAGCTTGTATTGAAACTTGTGAAATGTTAGGTTTACCTGAAGCAAGAATTCCTCTTGCTGATACTGTTTTAGAGCTTGCTCTATCACCTAAGTCTAATTCAGGAATATGTGCGATTGATGAAGCATTAAATTTAATAGAAAGAAAAGGATCTACTGGGGATGTTCCTAAACACATTAATAGTGAAAATAATCCACTATATAAATATCCTCATAGTTATCCTAAACATTGGGTTAAACAACAATATTTACCTGATAATATAAAGAACGTTAAGTTCTATCATGCATGTGATAATAAGTACGAGAATGGTTTAAATAAAGTTAATGAGGAGATGAAAAAATGAATATAACTATACTTGGTACAGGGGTTTATGGATTAAGTATGGCTGTTGCCTTAAGTAAAAATGAATCTAATAAGATTACTATGTGGACAGAATCTAGCGATAATATCAAAAAATTCGATGATTATAAGAAACATGGCGTAGATGCTTTTAACGGGGTTAAAATACCTAAGAGTATAAATATAACTGATAGTTATGAAACTGCTCTTAAAGACGCTCAAATCGTGTTTATAATGTGTGCAGCTAGATATGTTGGAGAAGTTTCTAAGAAAATGAAACCATATATAAATAAAAATCAAATATTTATTATTGGTTCTAAAGGAATTGAACAAGGTTCTTGTAGATTTGTTCATGAAGTATTCTTAAGTAATATTAAAACTAAAAAGCTTGGTGTTATAAGTGGACCTTCTTTTGCAGTTGATATCGCTAATGAAGAACCTATTGGTCTTGCTTGTGCAGTTAAATCACATGAAGTATTTACTGAAGTATCTAAAATATATAAAGGTACTAATATTAAATTAAGAGAATCTAAAGATATGGTTGGTACTGAATTATGTGGTTCAATTAAAAATGTAATTGCTATTGCATCAGGTATCTTAGAAGGACTTGGTTATTCAGAATCAACTAGATGTTTCCTTATTACTGAATCTCTACATGATATCAGAGCTTTAATAGTTGGTTTAGGTGGTAAAAAGAATTCTATCCTATCTTTTGCCGGAGTTTGAGATTTGACTTTAGCTGCTACTTCTACTAAATCAAGAAACTATACGTATGGAGTATTACTTGGTAAAGCAAATAAAAAGAAAACGCGAGAGTATTGAGATTCAACT
>JAEEGL013760170.1_pt1 | contig 11759 bp, 10 predicted proteins | sample 9134231 | NCBI WGS metagenome assembly JAEEGL01 (sample SAMN16246548, study PRJNA631951) | gut metagenome | biome: gut microbiome; feature: rumen; material: fiber-attached | host: Bos | place: Iran: Karaj | collected 2018-10
TCATATAGTCGGTGTTCCGCTTTTTCCTGCAGAGTTTATTCTTGCAAACGGAATTTACTCAAAAACAAAACCTGCTATTTTTATAAACGGGAAAATTGCCGAAGAAGGAAAAGATTATAATTTTAATCCCAAAACAAATCACCTTGCTTTTATTATTCCGCTTGATGCAGACAAAGACAGTTATTATTTTATCTGGACTACACCATACGGAAGGAACTCTTTAAGCAACAATACTGACAAATTTGCCTCACAGTATAATCTGCTTGAAAGACAGTGGATAAACAGCATAAGGTAATTTTAAAATTTTTTTAAAAGCGCAGTGCAGCCTGTAACAACATCGTCATAAGTTTCGTCAAAATTGTCGGTGTACCATGGGTCTGCAATGTCGCGGTTTAATCCAGCGTATTCTAAAAGAAAGTGCATTTTGTTATCTGTGTCTTCGCCAAGAATTCTTTTCATATTACGAAGATTATTTCTGTCCATACAGATTAATAAATCGTAATCATTGTAATCATCTATCGTAATCTGACGCGCCCTGTGATCTGTAAACGGAATATTCATCTGACGCAGCTTTGTTCTTGTTCCGTAGTGCATCGGGTTTCCGATTTCTTCTGTACTCGTTGCAGCCGATTCAATAAAAAAATCATTTTCGCGTCCGGCCTTTTTTACCATATCCTTAAAAACAAATTCTGCCATCGGCGACCGACAGATATTTCCATGACAAATAAAAAGAATTTTCAACATTTCGCTATTATATCAGAATAAATCGGGTTATAATAGTAACAAAGGAGAATATTATGCCTACACCACACAACGCCGCAAAAGAAGGCGACATCGCAAAAACAGTTTTAATGCCGGGCGACCCGCTCCGCGCAAAATTCATCGCAGAAAATTTTCTCGAAAACCCTGTATGCTTTAACACAGTAAGAAACATGCTTGGCTTTACCGGAACGTACAAGGGCAAAAAAGTTTCTGTCATGGCATCCGGAATGGGACAGCCTTCGATAGGAATTTATTCTTACGAACTTTATAAATTCTACGGAGTAGAAAACATCATTCGAATCGGTTCAGCAGGCTCATACAAAGAAGACTTGAATATCTTTGACGTGTTTGTTGCAGACGATGCTTACAGCGAATCTACTTTTGCAAAAACCCTCGACGGTTCAACAGAGTCGATTCTGCAGCCGTCAAAAAAATTAACCGACGCAATAAAAGAAACCGCAGGTAAACTCGGCATTAAAATTTATTCAGGCCGTGTACACTCATCAGATATTTTTTATCACGAAGAGTCTTCTGATTATAAAAGCGGAATCGAATCAAACGACTGCGACTGTGTAGAAATGGAATCCTTCGCACTTTTTGCAAACGCAAGAGCTTTAAAGAAAAACGCAGCCTGCATTCTTACTATCAGCGATTCACTCGTAAAGCACGAAGAAACAACTGCAGAACAACGCCAGACTGCGTTTACACAGATGATGCAGCTCGCACTTGAAACTGCACTCGTCGTTTAAACTTTTCTACCGCGATCCCTTGTCGTACGGAACGCCTTCTGCTTTCGGAGCCTTTGACTTTTTCGAAGTAAATGCAAGTACGACAAGCGAAATTATATACGGAAGCATTTTATAAATTTCACCCGGGACAAGATTCGTAAGAAAATCAAATCCGATATATGCATCCGCAATCGCTCTGAAAAATCCGAACAGTATTGCAGAAAGTGCAATCAAAAGCGGCTTCCACTGACCAAAAATCATAACTGCAAGAGCTAAGAATCCTGCGCCTGCAACACCGTATCCAAAATCCCACTGCGAATTTCCTGCAGAAATATAAATGATTCCTCCAAGTCCACCAAGTGCACCAGAAATTAAAACTCCGATGTAACGCATCCTGTAAACATTTATTCCTACGCTGTCTGCAGCCTGCGGATGTTCACCGCATGCCATAAGATGCATTCCAAACGGAGTCTGATATAAAATCACGACTGCAGCAAGAAGAAGAACAAGCGCGATAATCATGTAAACATTTAATTCCATTCCGAACGCTTTGAATAAAAAGCATTTTCTATTCTGAATATACTCAAGTACTGCAGAAAAATTTGCACCGCCCGAGATTTTTGTGTTTAAAGTTTTTACAAGAACAGTTGCAAAAGCTGTTGCAAGCATGTTCATTGCAGTTCCGACAAGAGTCTGATCTGCTTTAAAATTGATTGCTGCGAATGCAAGAAGCAGAGAAAAAATCATTCCGGCTGCAACACTAAAAAATATCGTAAGAAGAATTACTGCAAGGGGATTTGTTCCGACTGGAAGAAAGTTCATCGTAAACGCACCACCGCACGCACCCATTACCATTATTCCTTCAAGTCCGATATTTATGACACCGCTGCGTTCTGAGTACATTCCGCCTAAAGCAACAAGGCTCAAAACAGAAGCATAAATTAAAGTATACTGAATCAAAAGCATTTATTTGTCCTCCTGTTTTTTATTTTTAATCCGCGCAAAAATTTCTTTTATAAACAGAACGAATGCACACGCATAAATAATTACAGATGAAATTAAATCTGCAATCTGCGGAGTAAAGAATTCTGTATTGATTAAACTTCCGCCGAGTGTAATATGCTCGATAAAATATCCGGCAAAAATTGTTCCGATTGGATTTAAGCCGCCGAGAAACGCAACCGCAATTCCGTTAAAGCCCATCGCAGGAACAGAAGCCGATGTTTTCCAAGGCTGAATATCAGTAAGGAAATAACATGCTGCGGCAAAGCCTGCAATTGCACCTGCAATCGTCATCGTTAGAATCGTATTAACTTTTTCTTTCATTCCGGCATACTTTGCAGCATCTTTATTTAAACCAGTTGCCTTTAGCTCATAACCGAAAGTTGTTTTTTCAAGCACGATGTGAATGAGAACCGCAACAAGAATTGCAATTACAATCGCAATCGTCACGTACTGATTATGAAAAAGCTTATCAAGTCCAAGAGACGGAATGAGTGAACCGGGAGAAAGACTTCTTATCGAATAAGTTTCTGACTTAGAAAGATTCATGAGAGTTTCCTGAGCCATTCCGACATTTACGATATAAAGCGCAATCCAATTTAACATAATGCACGCGATTACTTCGTTAACGTTAAAGAACGCCTTAAAAACTCCGACAAGCGCGCCCCACAAAGCAGCTCCCACAGAAGCAGCAATGATACACAGCCACCACGGAAGATGAAGCGAAAGAGCACACCATAAAGAAATTCCGATTCCAAGGCAGTACTGACCGCCGACACCGATATTAAAAAGCCCGGCTTTATATGCAAAGAGAACCGACAGCCCGCATAAAATCAACGGAACAGATTTTACCAATGTACTTCCAAAATACTGCAGTTTAATTACAGGTTTTTTGTAGTACATAAAGTTTTTTAATATAGTAGAAATTGCCTGCGTTGCATTTGGCGCACTTATTGCAAGAAGAATAATATAACCGATTAAAATTCCAAAGAGCGCACAGATAACTGCAGCAGCTACAGAACTAAAACCAGAAGATTTTAAAATTGACTTAAAGAACTTTTTCATGCTTTGCACCTGCCATATATAATCCGAGCTCCTGAACATTTGTCTTTTTAGGATCAAGTTCACCGGTAATCTGACCTTCATACATTACAAGGATTCTGTCACTAAGCTGCATTACTTCATCAAGCTCGTATGATACAAGTAAAACAGCAGCGCCATTGTCACGGTCGTTTATAATCTGCCGGTGAATATATTCAATTGCACCGACATCAAGTCCGCGTGTAGGCTGAACAGCAATAAGAAGCTTATGCTTTCTGTCAATCTCGCGCGCAATGATTGCCTTCTGCTGATTTCCACCAGACATAGCACGCACAATTGTTTTACCGCCCTGCCCCGAACGAACATCATACTGACCGATAAGCTCATCAGCATACTGCGAAACACTTTCGTTTTTTATAAAACCATGCTTTTGAAATTTATCCTGCCAGTATCTCTGGAGTACCATATTTTTTTCAAGAGAATAATCAAGGATAAGACCATGCTTATGTCTGTCTTCTGGAATATGACTCATACCTAAAGAAGATCTTTCACGGATTGATTTTTTCGTAACATCTATTCCATCAAAAATAATTTTTGTTTCAAGATTTTCATCTTCGCATGGCTCAAGTTTATCAAGTCCTGTAAGTCCTCGTATAAACTCTGACTGACCGTTACCATCGATTCCGGCAATGCTTACGATTTCTCCTGCACGAACAGACATACTCACATCTTTAACGGCAAGTTTAGAATGAACATGACTTGCGACATTCATATGTTCAACTTTAAGAACAACATCACCAGGAGTGCTGTCTTTTTTTGCAACATTAAAATCAATGTCACGTCCGACCATCATGCGGCTAAGTTCTTCTTTAGTAGTGTCCTTAACATTAACAGTTCCGATGTATTTACCTTTTCGCAAAACAGAACAGCGGTCACACACTGCCATGATTTCATTTAACTTGTGCGTGATAAAAAGAATCGACTTACCTTCTGATGCAAGATTTTTCATAATCTGCAGAAGCTCAGTAATTTCCTGCGGAGTTAAAACAGCAGTCGGTTCATCAAAAATAAGAATTTCATTATCGCGGTAAAGCATCTTTAAAATTTCTACACGCTGCTGCATACCGACAGTTATGTCAGAAATCAAAGCATCAGGATCAACTGCAAGACCATAACGCTTACTCAGTTCGAGAATCTTTGCACGTGCATCCTTTCGATTTATAAAACCTTTTTTGACCGGTTCAGTTCCGAGAATAATATTATCAAGAACTGTAAAAACTTCGACAAGTTTAAAATGCTGATGCACCATTCCGATGTGAAGTGCCGTCGCATCATTAGGGTTGTTTATTTTTACAACCTTTCCGTTTTTCCTGATCTCACCTTTTTCGCACTGATAAAGCCCGAAAAGGACACTCATCAATGTCGATTTACCCGCTCCGTTTTCACCCAGAAGCGCATGTATTTCTCCCTTTTTAAGCTGAATCGTAACGTCATCATTCGCAATGATTCCGGGAAACTTCTTGGTGATGTGAAGCATTTCAATAATGTAATCTTCCATGGTTTTATTATATAACGAAAAGAATTGTTTTTAAACAAAAAAAGGCGCCATCCCTGGCGCCCTTCACATTTTCTGTAAATATTATTTAATATTTGGATATTCGTTTACTTTTACAGAAACTTTTGGCATTGCACCAATGTCATTAGAAACTGCAACTTTTCCTTCGAATACATCTTTTACAAGTGCATTGTACTGATCAACAGTAAAGTTTTTCATTGACCATGAATCTGTAGGAAGTGCAACAAAGTTTAATTCCGGATTTGTTGCAGATACAAGACCAAGTGAAGAAATCTTTGCACCATATTCAGCTGTAAATTTTCCATCCTGAACTGATTTAAGACAAGCGTTAACTGTTGCTGCAAGTCCTTTCATTGCAGATGTTACACACATTCCTTCGCCGTATTTGTCGATAAGTTTGCTCTGGTCTACGTCTACACCGATTACTTTTGCGTTAACTTTTGCTGCTGCTTCACATGCAGATGTCCAGATTCCGCCACCACATGCAAATACAACTTCTACATTGCGCTGACCATACCATGCATCCATTGCAGCAGTAATTGCTGGATCACCAAAGAACTGTCCGCCGTATACATATTCAACTGTAACATCTTTTGCAATTCCCATTTCTTCTGCAGCTTTGTTACAACCCTGAACAAAACCAAATCCGTAGCGGATTACAGCCGGAACAGCCATACCACCGAGGAATCCGAGGTGCTTGTATCCTTCTTTTACTGCAGCATAACCTGCGAAGAATCCAGGAATCTCTTCTGAATAAACTGCACAGAAAGCATTTTCTGGAAGTTTCCAGTCTGTCTTTCCTGCATTTTTTGCAGCTTCCATTACATCCCATTCACTTACATCAAGTGCGATGAATGTAACATCCTTATTGTCGTCAACTACAGCTACGAGTGGATCAGCAAAAAGGAATCCCGGGAGAACTACAACATTGTAATCTTCCTGTATAGCCTGAACGATTGAAGAAACGCGGGCTTCTGTAGAATCTCCAGATGGTTTGTAATACTTGTAGTCGAGTTTGTTTGCTTCTGCAAAACCTTTTACGGCTTCATAAGTAGTCTGGTTAAAAGACTGGTCTGTAATGTCTCCAGAGTCAGTTACCATAGCGATGCGCATTGCACTCTTTGAAGAACCAGTTTTCTTTTCTCCACATGAAACAAAAGAAAGAGCTGCGAGTGTAACTGCCATTAAAATAGAAAAAATCTTTTTCATTTTTCTTCTCCCTGTAAAAATTTTACCATATTATATGAATTTTGACATATAAGTTCAACTACGGACATTTTTTTAAAGGAGTTACGGCTTTTCAAGATTAACCGTTATTTGACACCATTCAACTCTATCGCTATAATCTACGTAATGAATATTTTCCTCGGTATTTCTGCCTCGACAGGAATAAATACTGGAAAAGCCTTTGTTATTCCAGAACCAGTACAGCGAATAATTCCTCAGTTCCCTGTTTCTTCTCAGGACGTAGAAAAAGAATGGAACCGCTTTACACGGGCAAAGGATAAAATCTCAGAAAAAATCAAAAGACAGCTCGACTCACTCAGCAACGATTCAAAACAGGATAAAATCCAGCGTGAACTTTTCGAAACATACCTTCTCATGCTCGATGACCCTGTTTTTCTTGAAGAGTTAAAGACTGAACTTGAGGGAAACCCTTTTAACATTGAATACATCCTGGACATAAAGACAGAAGAATATGCAGGTCGCCTTCGCAACTCTGGTAACGATTACCTTACCGAACGCGCTCAGGACATCTGCGATATTTTTGGCCGCGTACTTAATGAACTTCTTAACATAAGACCATTCAATATCGAACAGGTTCCGGACGGTTCTGTAATCGTTGCAAAAGAGATGAACCCGTCTGATACAATCATTCTTTCAAAAAGAAAGATTGCAGGTCTTGCCCTCATCGAAGGTGGTGTTTCAAGCCACGTTGCAATTCTTGCGCGCAACTACGACATACCTGCAGTATTTGGCCTTGAAAAAATTACAAAACAGGTTCACACAGGCGAGCGCCTCATCGTTGACGGTACAGCAGGTGAAATCATACAAAGCCCTGACGAACAGACTCTCAGCGATTACACACGCAAAATCGAAGAAGAAAAACAGCACAAACAGAAAATACTTGAGTTCCGTGATAAGCCTGCTCAGACTAAAGACGGAACAAAATTTAATTTATACGCAAATATCGGAACGCCGGACGAGGCAAAGATTGCAGCCGAGGAAGGCGCCGACGGCATCGGACTTTTCCGAACAGAATTCCTGTTCATGTCAGAAAGCTCAGAATCACAGGTAAGAACACGATCGATGTCAGAAGAAGAACAGTTCGAAGCATACAAATCTGTTCTCGAAGTAATGAAAGACAAGCCTGTAGTAATAAGAACTCTCGATGCCGGCGGCGACAAAATAATTTCTGCTGCCGACCTCCCGTATGAAGAAGAAAAAAATCCGATGATGGGACTTCGTGCAATCCGTCTTACACTACAGTTTACGCAGCTTTTAAAAACTCAGTTCCGCGCACTTTACCGCGCAAGCATTTACGGAAATTTAAAAATCATGCTCCCGCTTATTACAAGCACCGAGCAGGTTATAAAAGCAAAAGAAATTGCGCATCAGGTAATGGAAGAACTCGAGTCAGAAAACATTCCGTTTAATAAAGATGTTCCAATCGGAATCATGATAGAAACAGCCGCTGCAGGAATTACAGCAGACTGTCTTGCAAAAGTTTCTGACTTCTTCTCAATCGGAACAAACGACTTAACTCAGTACACTCTCGGAGTTGACCGCGAAAATATAAGCGTCGCTCCTCTTTATAATGAATTTCATCTTGCAGTTTTACGCCTCATTCAGAAAACAATTGAAGCAGCAAACGATCAAAAAATTCCGATTTCTGTCTGCGGTGAAATGGCAAGCAAGACAGACAGTGTAATGGTATTAGCCGGAATGGGAATCAGAAATCTTAGTATGGGCCCAAGAAGAATTTCTTACATAAAAGAAAATCTCTCTAATATTACGATTGATGAACTGCAGGCAATTTCTGCAAAGTCTTTAAATAATCTTTAATCCGGTTATTTTTTACTGAATAAATTCTATAGGTACTTCTATGGCAAAAAAACGAAAACCTGATTTTTCTAAACCAAAAATTAAAGTAAATAAAACAGAAGACTCATTCGAAGAACAGCTTGAACAGGAAGAAGAAGAAAAATTTGATACATCAAAAATTTATTTTAATCTTCCGCTTCTTGTAATTGCAGGCCGACCTAACGTAGGAAAATCTACTCTCTTTAACCGCTTTATGCACAAAAGAATTGCAATTACAGATCCGACTCCTGGTGTTACACGAGACCCTGTAGAAGGAACAACTTTTATTCTTGGAAAACCTGTTCACCTTATGGACACAGGCGGATACAAACTTACAAGAAGCGTCGGAACGATGGAAGCTGTAATGGACGACCTCGTTGTCGAAAAAACCCTTGCAAAATTAAAACAGGCCGATGTAATTCTTTTATTACTCGAAGCAAGCCAGATTACTCCAGAAGATGAAGAGTTTATCCAGCAGCTTCGTCCTTACTGGAATAAAGTAATTGCCGCTGTAAATAAAACCGAGGGCGGTAAAAACCAGGACTTTGCACTTAACTACATGAAGTTCGGTTTTAAAGAACTTATTTTTATTTCTGCAGAGCACGGCGATAAAATTCCTGAACTTCAGGAAAAGCTTATCCAGAACATGGACTTTTCAAAAGTCACCGAAGGTACAGAAGAAGATGTTCCTGTAAGAATTGCACTTCTTGGAAAACCAAATACAGGTAAATCAACACTTTCAAACAGACTTACACATACAGAAGCCTCTATCGTTTCTGACTATGCCGGCACTACACGCGATGTCGTTGAAGGTACATTCCGCTATAACGACAGAGAATTTAAAATTCTTGATACAGCAGGTATAAGACGAAAGGCAAAAGTAAAAGAGAACGTTGAGTATTATTCAGTAAACCGAGCAATAAAAACAATCGACGAATGCGATATTGTTTTCTTAATGATAGATGCAGAAATCGGTCTTGCTGAACAGGATAAAAAAATCTGCTCGCTTGCTTACGAACAGGGCCGCGGAATTATCTTTATCCTCAACAAATGGGATACACAGGAAAAAGGAAGAACTCCGATTAAAAAAGCAGAAGAAAATATACGCATCATGTTTGGTCAGATGAGTTATGCTCCGATTGTGTGCATCAGTGCACTCGAGGGCGACGGAATAAAACTTTTGATGGACACAGCACTCGAACTTTACTCACAGCTTACAAAAAAGATAAGCACTTCTGCACTTAACGCTGCGTTAAAAGACTGGCTTTTTAAGTATCCGCCTCCGGCAAGCAAAACGACTCACTTTAAAATACGCTATATGACTCAGACAAGCGTAAACCCTGCATCGTTTACAATCTTTGCAACACGACCAGAAGTTGTTCCTCAGACATACATCACATTCTTAAAAAACCGTATCCGCGAAGATTTAGGCTTTGATAAAATTCCTGTTCAGCTTGAGTTAAAAGCAAGCCGTCAGAAATGGGAAGACAGGGAATAGCAGATGGCGTATTCAATCGGACAAGTCGAAGAATTAACGGGAATAAAACCTCACGTCCTGCGCTACTGGGAAGAAATAATTCCTGGTTTTGCACCGCAGAAAGATTTTGGCGGCAGAAGAATTTATTCTCAAAAAGAACTAGACATGATTATCCGTTTAAAATTTCTGATATACGAAAAAAAATATACGATAGAAGGTGCACGCGATCAGCTAATTGCAGAAGCGCAGGCCGTTGCAGATAACGCAGAAGTCATGCAGAAAATTCAGAGTATAAGATCACAGCTTTCTGACGCATGTCTTTTGATTCAAAAACACAGGAAACAAAAATGAAATCTGACATACGCGAATCTCTTTTTAATCCAAAAAAAGTTCCTGTCGATGCAAAATCGATTCTCGAAAATTTTGATTCAATCATACAAGGCATTCTTCCTTTAAACTCGCGTCAGTTTTCAAAACTTCCTGATGACATCAGGGAACTTTCACATCAGCTTACAGACGAAAGAAGTTCGCGACGCATGCATTACATGAACGATAAAGTTTTTCTTTCTGCATACGCACGTTATTTTATGTGGTGGAATTTAATCCGCCTTACTAAACTTTTTTCAAATATAAATTTTGATTCTGTAAATTTATCTGACGGAGATTTCTGCCTTGATATAGGAAGCGGGCCTTTGACAGTTGTAACTGCTCTCTGGCTTTCGCGCCCGGAACTCCGTTCAAAAAAAATTATATGGTATTGTCTTGATATTTCAAAAGAAGTTTTATCGCTTGGAGAAAATATTTTTCTTTCTGTTGCGGCAAAAACTCTTTCGGACAGCGAAGAAGAACTTCCGTGGAAAATCATACGCGTAAAAGGTTCGTTCGGAACCATGATAAAAGAAAAGGTAAAACTCATTACATGCGCAAATATGTTTAACGAAGTCTTCCAATCAGAAACTCACCCGCTTACATATCTTGCACAAAAATATTCTTCAGAACTTAAAAAATATGCAGCAGAAAATGCATCTTATCTTATAGTAGAACCTGGAGTTCCACACTCGGCACGCTTTATAACATGCCTTAGAGAATGTTTTATTTCTGGCGCTCTTTTTATAACTGCGCCATGCTGTCATACGCAAAGTTGCCCAATGGACGGAAAACTTTTAAAAGGCCCGCATGTAAAAAACGCCGGAACAAAATCCGGTAAGTGGTGTAATTTTGCATTTAACACAGATGACGCGCCTGCAAAATTAAAGAAGCTTTCATCGGATGCAAAGCTTCCTAAAGACCGAGCTGTTTTAAGTTTTATCTTTGCTTCGTCGCACCCGGGCGACAAAAAGACTCTCGAAAAAAAACCGGGCGGTTTTTCAAATACCCGGGATACAGACGAAACACTTCTACTTCGTATCGCAAGCGACCCGATAAGGCTTTACGACAAGACAGGCTTTTACGCATGTTCAAAAAAAGGACTTGTTCTTTTTATTCCAAAAAAAGGAAAACCCGTTTTCTCGGGCGATTTAATCAGCGTCCCATATCCTAAAAAAGAACTACGCCGCGACTATAAATCTGGTGCTGTGATAATTGAATCATAAAAAAATACGCAAAATTTTTGAAAAAAATTTATAAAAAAATGACTCTTATCATTCCCAAGAATACTTTTGAAAATATAAGTACCCATCCGTAAGATAGCCACCAAAGCTCCAGCCTTCTTTTCCATCATCAGTTCTGACTTTAACCCAAACAGATTCTATTCTGTCTATTATTTCTTTTTGCCCGACTTCAAGAATCGTTACATTTTCGTATTTTGAAATAAGTCCGATTTTTTCTGAGTCCAGCGATGGAGTCTCCCTTATCTTAAGATTATCTGCTGCCTTATAGCGAAAACCTGCAAAACGTCCATCCAGCAAAAATTCAATTCCAAAATCTTTTCGCTCTACCGTTCCATCTATGTAAACAACAAAATAATAATAAATTTCGACACTTTCAAACAATGCCGTATCTGGAAGTAAATAACCTTTTGGAACCAGAAAATCATAAAGCGATGTTCCATTGCAATACAAGGTTAATTTCTTCCAGTTTGTAGAATGAA
>JAEEGL014599327.1_pt1 | contig 11759 bp, 18 predicted proteins | sample 9134231 | NCBI WGS metagenome assembly JAEEGL01 (sample SAMN16246548, study PRJNA631951) | gut metagenome | biome: gut microbiome; feature: rumen; material: fiber-attached | host: Bos | place: Iran: Karaj | collected 2018-10
CGCTTAGCTGCCACCTCCTGATCCAGTGCTGCACGGTATATGGCACTCTTTGAGCTTAGATCAAGTTTCTGGACTGCCTGCTGCTGTTCCACCGTAAGCACTTGCATAGCTGCTGCCTCATAGCCCTGTGAGCTTGCTGTAAGCCCCAGGTTTGAAAGGTACTCCTGCTGCTGTGCTGTGAGTAGGCTCTGGATGGTAGCGATCCTCAGACGCTTCTTAACCTCAGCTATCTCTTCTGCTGTCAGCTCAGCCTCCAGGGATGCAACATAAGCCTCGTTAGCGGCTGTCATTGTGCGCTGCTGTGCTGCCACCTGGCCTGTAGCCACTGCCTCAGCTTTCAGGAGTGCCAGTTTAGCCTGTCGTGCCGTATTGTCGATCAGGGCTACACCAGTATAGCCCTTTGTAGCCAGCGTATTGAGCATGATAGCGGCTCTCACTGTACCGTAAGAGACTGCCACGGCCTCCAGAATATCCAGGATCTGCTGGTAGTGCTCCACCAGGTACGTTGCACCGTCTATGGCATCTGAGAAAACCTCCTGGTTAGCACGGCCTATGTCATTGAGCATACTATCCCAGGCATCACTCAGGTTGGAAAGCATACCTGTGAGGGATGCTGACTGCTTTTCCATGAGGTTGTAGAACTGGCCTCCTGCATCAGTCATTCCGTTAAGCACCTTTTCCACCTCTGGGAAACCGATCTTACCAGCGGAAACCATATTATTGATCTCATCCGCTGTCACACCGTACATCTTAGCAAGCTCCTTTACCAGGGGAATACCACGGCCTGTAAACTGCCTTACGTCCTGGGCATAGAGCCTACCCTGTACCATTGTCGTACCATATAGGTACACTATATCATTGAGTGGAATGGAGAGACCAGCTGCTATGTTACCCAGCCTTACCAGGGTGTCATTCACCTTATCGGCTGCTGTGCCATAAGCCAGGAGCTGCTTAGCACCTCCAGCGATACCAGCAAGGTCAAAGGGTGTCTTAGCGGCTGTGGTGATCATCTGATCCATCAGATCCTTAGCCTTTTGCTCAGATCCCAGCATAGTGCCAAAGGCTATCTCCAGCTGCTGGAACTGACCACGTACCTCAACTATGCTCTGTAGCAATCCAGTCATACCCTGGCCTACCAGGTAAGCCTGGATATACATTGCTCCTTTCTGGGCAAAGTCAAGAATACTCTGTTCCATATCATCGGCCTCCATCTGGATATTGGTGGAAACCTGCCTGATGTGTCGATCCATCGCCTCAGCAGAGACGTTGAAATCATCTATATCTAAAGTGGCCGCAAAGCCTAAAGCACCGTTAATATTCTCCATTATAACATATTTTCTATGTAGTTCCTTATCTGATCCTCTGATTCGAGATTGATGTTTATATCATCGTTTCCTGTTTTCTTTGGATCATCCTTTGTCCTGGCGGCATCGGCTATGAATAGCGTAAGGTTAAGCCAGGATATACCCCAGAGCAAGTAATCATAAGTCCAGCCAAAGGACTTGCAGATCTCTCCACGATTACCCCACGGACTGTTAAGCCCGATTATTTCTCTACCAGATTTGCCCTGGGTGTCGGCTTCGTTGCTCCGATCTCCCTGATTGATCTGATAGAGTGCGTAAAACCCCCAGGGTTCATCATCTGACTGATCACGTCTGCCAGACGTTTCAGGCGGTTCACGCTCAGATTGTCGATAAAGAACTTTTTAAGCTGCCTCACCTCCTGGCTGTCAGGATCTGAGACGGTTGGATTGTTGAGGACTGCAACGGCAGCGATCTCAGCCACCAGGTCAATGTACTTGAAGAGCTTTTTACCCTCCTGCTGTGGGAGTTCCTGTAGCCTTTCCTCATCGTACTCAATCTGGATATACAGGCTCCTGATCCTGTCAATGGTTCCCAGGTACAAAGGAGTGACACGGAAATGTCTCACATACATCTTTCTGAGTTCCTTTTTGTCTGGATCTGGCATATCCTCCAGGGTGACATCCCAGTCCTTTGGGATCCGTTTGTCTCTCCAGACTATCAGGTGATTGTGGAAATGCTTATTCCACCAGGCGATCCTCTTAGGAGGATTCACTGGGTTAATTCTCAGCGGAACTTTGAACTTCACACCCATGTCAATGAGTGTCTGAATAGCCTTTTCCTCTATCTCCAGACGTTCCTCTCTGGTAAGCTCAGGCTGTTCTATCTTGGATTGCTCCTGTACCTTTTCTTCCATTGCTTTCTGTTCTTTATCCAAAGAAGCCCCCTAAACCAATAGGGAATAGGAGGCTTCCACATCATTTTTTATTAATCAATTCCTCATCGTATGAGCATAGCAGACGCTAATCGTTCTGACCAGGCTGTGCATAGCTGATGGCAGAGGTTGTAGTGGCAGTGATCTCCAGCAGAGTGATACCCTTTGCAGAGTAGGTGGTGTTGATCTTTGCCGATACGTTGGCAGTCGGGATGGTTAGCTTCAAGCCAGCCACAGGAACTACCTCAAACTTCATCTGGATCTGCTCAGCAGTCTCAGATTCCGTGTAGGTGTGTGCTGTGCCGTTGGCCTGGCCTCCCAGGAATGCTGCCAGCTCTTCCACGGTGGGATCCATGATCGAGAAAACCAGGTCATGCCCCTCCTTAGTGGTCATTACGATACGCTTAGTACTGGTCTCTGACTTGTGCTCAGTGACAGTGGGATCCTTCGTTACAAAGGTTGCACTGTCCTGGTACACATCCGAAACGGCTGTGAGAGTGCCAGGAGTTCCATTGGTGATCGTAGCATACTTGATGCTCTTCACACCCATTGTTGCATTAATGTTAGGCATATTAATCTCCAATTAAATTGTTAATAACTATTTCTCTCTTACTGTGATCTCCAAAGCCAGTGAAACAAAGTGCTCGTTCTTTCCTGGTTCCTTGATAGGAGGATCCAATGCCCCTATAGTCCAGTTCCATCCCTCTCCGCTTTCGTAGTGGGATTTAAGCACGTCAATCACGGCTTTTCTGATCGCTATAAGCCTGGGAAAGTTTTTCGCATAGACAGGCTGGTTTCCAGTTTTCTTTACCAGATCAGGCACGTGGATGTTTACGTTCACCTGTCCGAAACGCACGGATCCCTCACCAGTGATACGGTGCGGAACAATGATCACATCCTCTTTGGCATAGTCGTTTCTCTCATAGTCGATCTGACCAGAGATCATTTCAGCCACATTGCTCTCCTGGAGCATATTGTGAGCCACTACAGCTATTTCCTCAGCAGTAATCATTACAGGTTTCCAAATAATTCATTCGCCTTTTTCTTTGCCAGATCCTGGAGCCTCTTCACGGTCTCAGGAAAATCTTTCATTGCTTTCAGCTGGGCTGGCAGGATCACGTTGTACCCTTTGGCCTCCACGTAGGCGGCATAGTTCATACCCGCTACAATGATGAGTGAGAAAGAGTTTGGCAGGGTTGCAGCCATCTGTTGTGCTGTCTTTAACCCCTCAGCGGCTCCCTCTCCAGGCTGGATTTCCCCACCATAGTTTAGGATCTTACCCTGTTTCACCACCGCATAGCCGATAGAGTTTGTGAGGTTGCCAGTCTGATCCTGGTAGTTGTGCTGATCCTTAGCGTACTTTGCAAGCTCTTCGCCCATGTACTGGAGCATAAACACAGTGGCTTTCTCCAGGCGATCCTGAAAGGCATTCACCTGAGCTGCCACGTAACCAGTTCCAAACTTTGGCTTTATCCCCATATCTCAACGTATCTCCTTTGGTTGTCAATACCCTGGATGGTGAACTGATCAGTAGTGCCATCCTCCAGCGTAATCTCCACCTCTGTACCGATTGTGAGATCATCACACCTGTACGGTTTCATCACAAACAGGTTGTAGGTATAGGAATGGGTTTGGCCATCCGTTCCCACGTACTGTTTCGCTGGGGCATACTTATCAATCTGGCACAGGCATCCGTCCATCCATTCACCATCACCGCCCCCTACCAGAAAACCAGTCTGGGGATCTTTGACAGGATCCTGTTGGTTCCTATACCTGAATGTGCCATTCCACCTACCCATAGCCTACCACAGATGAGATCCACCCTCAACGGCTGGCACTTCCACGAAATCCTCAACGTCCAGGTCGTTTTCCTCAGCAAGTGCCTTGATACGCTTTTCAAGCTCTTCCGTCTTATAGCCCTGGGAGCTTTTACCCATGCTGTCAGAGGAAAGCACTATCAAACGTCTAAGCACAGTGATTGCGGCCTTTGCCACGGCCTTTTTGTCAGCAGTGGTGTATTCCTCATCAAAGCCAGTAACACCAGCGTCAATGAGGCTCTTTTTCAGAGCGGCTGGGCTTGGAGTGTATGGATCCAGCTCACCGATCAGGGCATCGAGTTTCGTATAAGTGTCTGCCATTGTGGAATTGGTTTACTCAGTTACTGAAAGTTTCTCAGCCAGGGATGCTTTCTGATCCTCAGTGATCTCACCGATTTTCTTAGTGAGGCCGTTCACACCAGCGTTAGGTGCTACAGGCACACCAATAGCGATCAGTGCGTTCTTGATCACCTGGGGATCATACTCATTACCCTCAAAGACTACCTTTCCAGGATTGGTGACAGTGCCACCCTGCTTACCACCGTTACCAGCGTCAGCATTGCCCTTTGCACCATCGTTACCCTCTTCTGCAGTCTTGACAGAAACGAGCTTAGCAAGCCCACGGCTTACCAGGTTATTCACACGGTTCACATCCTCTGTTTCCAGAGTGTCACCTTTGGAGTGGACGGTTTTGTGATCCGCCACACTCCTAAAGGCTTCAATGGCTATAAGCACGAATATGATCTTAGTCATAGCTTTACACGTTTAGCCCTCTGGCAGAGCGTCCAGAGAGGGTGCTGTACCGTTGTCATACTCATACTTAGTCCAGTACATACGCTCATTGCCATCAACAGCAGGAACTGTCTTTTCGACAATGCCACGTACCTGGAGACAGATGATAGCGTCAATCTCAGTGATCAGAGGCAGCAGACGTGCCGATCCCTGAGTGTACTCAGCAGCTACCTGGTTGGTGGATTCACCTGTGCGCCACTTAGCGATACGAATACCGTTACCAGCGTTCATGTAGTCCACATTCTCCTCCTCCATCAGCTCATTGTCCTCAATGGCTGGCTGGATCTCACCGATCTTACCAGCGGGCTTGATAGCAATGAAGTTGTGGTTCCAGGGTTCCAGGGTGTTACGCACACCGTCACGGTCAATGGCGAACTTGCGGGTGATGATAGTGACCTTGGGGATCTTGTTCTCTGCAAGCAGAGCCTCCATTTCACTCTCTTTCACCACCTGAGCCTGTTTGTCAGAGCCATGAGCCATCAGACGAGTGGTAGCGTCCATCTTCAACCAGAAGTACAGATCCTGGCTCATCAGGATCTCACCAGGCTCAATACCACGGTTGCGCAGATCAGCGCAGATCATAGCCAGCATCAGGATAGGCTGTACCTTACCAGCAGCAGTGTTGGCTGTAGTCCAGTTGAAAGCGGACATGAGCTTGTTTTGCTCACCCATCAGGTAGTCCACCTCATACTTACGGCCTCCAGGGTTGTTTACGTCAGGAGTGAACTGACAAACACCCCAGTTACTCCAGGCAGTGAGAGTGATGAAGTCCATCACATCCTTACAGCCCAGGTAAGCATCCTGCATATCATGCTTCAAGGTCTTTTCGATCTGCCTTACCTTATCGGCTTCTTTCAGGCGGGGATTCTCGTAGATCTCCAGGAGCTTACGATACTCCCTGGCTGGCATCGGGAACTTGTGACCCACACGTGGGATCTCCTTAGTCCAGATGTCGAAACCGTCAGAACGTCTCAATGGTGTGGGAGATTCATCACCCAGCAGGGTAGCCATGAAACGGATCCTGTATTTGCCCACAATAGCCTCAGCTGTCAGGCTCATCTGAGGTGTATTCCAGTCATACCACTCATCGCAGTACATCTTCTGGAACAAAGCCACCTCACGCTCAGAGGCTTTATCAAAGGTTTTCCTCCATGTGGCCAGGAGGTCAAGGGGAGCACCATTCTTGTGCAAGCCCTTGAAAGTTCTGAAAATTGATACCATTTCTTAATCGTATTAAGGGTTAGTACGACTGTGAGAGCTTCACGTGGGGATTACCAGCCAGAGCCATGCCAGAGGCATCTTTCTGACTTGCGGGGATCTTAGGCACACGTCTCTCCAGGAGAGCGTATTGCATAGTGTCAGCGCACACGTCAATAGCTGTCTCAAACTCATCTACCTCAACATCCTTGATGGTTACTGAGTTACCGAACACCTCAGCAGCAGCAGCCTGAGAGGTTGCAGCCTTCGTCACCGTGGTAGCATCGGCAAACACCTTAACCAGCTGATCACCTACAGCAGCAGCCGTGGGATCGGATGCAAGAACGAGCTTACCGCTCACCTTGTCATAGGATGTCACAGCGATTGCGTTTGCAATCAGAGCACCCGAAGCAAGCGGATAGTTCATTACCTTATCACCAGCTTTGAGGTCAAGGCCAGGAGTAACTACATAGATGTGATCACTGTTACCATGAGTTACCATGATACCAGCGACTACTTCATCAGAGGCTTTGGAAACAACCTCTTCCAGAGTGTCACCCACAGCCAGGCCAGTGATGGCGGCACTGAGGGTAATTACATACGTGCTCTTCGTCTTGTTAATGGCAGCGATAGAGATAGCATCGGCAAAAGCACCAGAGATAGCACCAGCCTTTGCAACCTTATCACCAACACAGAAAACAGGCTTGAAGAACTCGGCAACTTTCAGAGAGACAATCTTGTTGTCATCTGAATCAATGTCAATCACCTCAGCGGTTTTCAGGATCTGCACCAGCCTGGTCTGTTCATTGAACCTGGCAACAGTTCCAACAGGGATCACGTCACCCACGTTGAAATGCTGGTTTACCACGTCCAGATTGAAACCACCAGGTACGATACTGGGAGAGCCTGTAAACACTGGGCGAGAGCCAGTGAATGAATCGGTCTTACGTTTCATCTTCTTTGCTATTTAACTGTTATTGACTCCAGCAAGTTATCAGCGGCCTCATCAACCTGCTTTTCGCTTGCCACTTTTTTACCCTCTGTTTCCTCAGTTTCCAGTCCGTTGGTGATCAGCCCCTGCTTAAAGTTCTTAATGGCTTCCTCAGCATCGTCACCCTCGGCTATTGACTTAGCCAGCGTATCACGCAGATACTTGGGGATTTTGTGATCTTCCATCAGCTTCTGGATGTTAGCTGTACGCTCACCAGCAGCCTTTTCGCCTTTCAGGGTTTTCAATTCCGCTGCCTGATCTTCCATCTGCTTCTGCATCTTTTTCAAGAGCTTCATCATCGGATCCTTTTTGCCCTTTTTCTTGGCATCAGGATCATCGTCTGGATCATCATCATCATCGGAATCATCGTCTGGATCATCATCATCAGGATCCTTGCGCTTTGGATTCTTTTTCTTGAAAGCATCCACCCACCTGGAGGATTCACCCTGGCTTTCCTTAGCCACGTCAGCCACCAGGTTTGCAGCCGTTTCAATCGCTGCCTCATCAGTAGAATCATCCTCAATGCTGCCACCGAGCTTTTCGGTTATCGCTTTAAGGTACTTCTCTGAAAGTCCAGTGTCTTTGCACAGACTTTTAACCTTTTCAAAGAGTTTTTTGTTCATAAATCAAGTTGCATTTTAATTAAAATCGGTGCAAATATAAGAAAATATTTTGTGATGTGTTTGATAAACACAGATAAAATTTACCACGTAAATTAGTTAAAAAAGCATAAAAACACGTTTACCAGGTGAATTTTTCGCTTAAAAACTTTGTTATTTCGGAAATAGTCCGTATATTTGCACTGTGTTTCACAAACACACCAAACAAATGCAACATTACACATAAAGTTTCAGATTATGCAAAAACAAGAATTTACACAGAGAACTGACATCCAGGTTTCGGATGTTGAGTACAAAGAAATTGAGTTGATGTACCTGGAGGCTGGCAACATGGATAAGGATGAGTTTTGTAAGGACTACAAAGAGCACCATGACAGCACCCTGTTAGCTACATTTTTCAGACAGGCAGAGAACCTGAAAAGCAAGCTGGATGATATGAGGGATGAGCGTAACAGCCTGGTAGATTTCCTCCTGGATAGAGCACAGTGCTTTGGTGACGTTGAGCTGTTACACAAAGCTATCCAGATGGTAGGGCATGATAAGGTGATCAAGCGTAAGCTCAGGATGGATCTGCCTCTCTGGGATGAGGATAAGAAATACATTATTGATAATATTAAATAAGGAGGATCGAATATGGAAAAGGTAGGTTATTCTAAGGAGCAAATGGAGTATATTGAGGCAATGGAAGATAGCATCAGAAAGGCTAAGGAGCTGAAAAAGTCCAATGGCTGGGTGGTAGCTGGTTTCGCTGGAGATACATACTACTGTTACGTTGGTGAGCGTAAGGGCTTCAATGGCAGCAGCCCATTCTTTCCTATGAGCGTTTCAGCTGTGGTATTCAGCACTGAGAAACAGGCACAGGATCACTGTTACACTGGTTGGCGCAATGGCAACGGCAAAGGTGATCTCCTGGATCTTCACCCAGTGAAAGCCTCTGAGTACTTTGATAAGGTTATCGAGAGTAGCGAAAAATCCCTTAACTGGGCAAAAGAAATGTGGAGTAAGAACGTAGGGAGGATGTGATATGGGTATTCTAAAGAACGCTATAGAGACGGTATTTGCCGACATGGGCAAAGACGTTAAGTTCCTAAATACAGGATCCAGGGTGATAGAAACAAGTGCTCAGGCAAAGTACCACGACACCCTCAGAGCCGAAAGAGACTATACCAGAGGGGTACATAAAGCAAGAAACAATAATAACCAGGAGGGGTGAAAGCCCCTCCACAAATGCAACACTGATATGGCAAAAGATTTGATTACGGTAAGAGTGCTCCAGCAGGACACTCAGGATGAGATTAAGATCGGTGCTGGTTTTCCCATCTGGGAGGATCAGCTTGATCAGGTGGAAAAGAACACCAGGAAACAGTATGATCAGCGGCTGGAATGGTGTGGAGGTTTCCAGGCAGGATGTGAGAAATACTATAAGCGTATTGCCCTGGTAGATGCTGACACACTCCAGAGCATCAGGGAGATTTACCCAGGAAAGGAGGCATAGCATGGCACAGAAAGTACAGCTTATAGATGTGATGCTGGGTGATGGCAGTTTCTTCTGCCAGCTCAGATACACAGGCACACCGTTTATTAAGATCGTAAATGGAGAGGCACAGCCCTCTTACGACAAAAAGGATCTGAGACGCTTTGCAATAGAGAAACGTCCATCCCTGGCAGATAAGAGCTTCTATGTGGAATTGACAAACCAAAGAGTATATTGATGAGCTACTACACTGACAATGAAATACTCCGTAAGATGGTGGAGGGTATGAATAACCATCCTGAGGAATGGATGAGGGATATGATTGAGAAATTCCTTGTTAATGATCCGTCTCAGATGATAAAAGAAATACCAATACCATACCTGGCAGCTGATGTAACGAGCCGTGAAATTCCTACTCCTGTAAAGATGGGAACACCTCTAAAGGTCAAACTGCCAGAGATCAAGCCCTTGCAAGTCAGTAGTACAATAATTGATAAAACGGTAAAAGAATGGCTAAGAAACCTAAATGTGATAAATGCCAACACTGGGAGTACACCAAGACGTTAGGATCTCCAGACGTTCCAGAGTGGCACTGTCGGTTTGGGTTTTCACCCTCTGACAGCTGCCAGGAAATGGCAGAGGATAATATCAAGTGTATAAGGGAGTACTACCGAAAGCACCCAGAGGAATTACAACTCAAATTGAGATTCTGATATGGCAGAGACAATAATAACATTCAAGGCTCTAAGTGATCACAGGATCATCAAAAAGGACATTACAATAGAGCATAGTTTCCAGGTTATTCCAGCAACCGTTTTCAATGGTGTTGAACTACCAGCAACATCTATTGAAAGTCAGGTTATAGACTACCTGGATAGTATAGATAAGCGTGATCTTATGGTGGAGCACGATTTTGATATGATCTTAGACTACTGGCCTAAAAGAACCAGGAGAAAGAGGGATGAGGTAGCTGAATTTATTGAATACTGTAAGCCATATATCCAGAGATTTCCTACTCTCAAAAGGCCTATTGGAGCAATAATACACGAATCAAGGGGAGTTCTGTTTGGAAAAAACAAATCCAACGAAACAAAGTTTAAGGAGGTGCTGAATATGCTCAATGTAACTAACAAGGTTATAGCAGGAGTGTGTGATATTATTGATGGTATTTTGAAAAGTGACAACAATAAACAATTAGAATCAAAACAAGTATGAAAACGACAACAAAAAAGGCTGCAAAGCCTGAGTTCAATGGCAAAGCCATTTACAATCCGAAAGGCAAAGCTGGGGAGTATGCGCCCTGGGCTTGCAACTTCTACACTGGGTGTAGTAATGACTGTGAGTATTGTTATTGCAAGCGTGGTTTCCTGAGCCACGTCTGGGATGATGTGCCACACCTGAAAAAGTGCTTCAAGGATGAGCGGAAAGCCCTGGAGATCTTTGAGAAAGAACTGGTAGCAAACCTGGAGGCACTGAAAGCAACCAGCCTGTTTTTTACTTTCTCCAGTGATCCGTTCCTACCAGGAGTGAAAAGCACCTACTGGACTGCTGCTGCCTGTGCGCTTTCGCATGGTGTACGTGTTCAGTTCCTGACTAAGCGGGCTGACTTCGTTAATGATCATTTCCTCATTCGTAATGCGATCTGGAAAACACACCTGGCATTTGGTTTCACCCTTACAGGTAGTGATGGTAAGGAACCAGGAGCCAGCACGAACCAGGAGCGTATTGAGGCAATGAGGATCTTACATGAGAGAGGCTTTAAGACGTTTGCCAGTATAGAGCCTATTGTGGACTTTGATAGCTCACTCAGGATGATCAAGGAAACTATTGGCTTCTGTGACCTCTATAAGATAGGTCTGATGTCTGGAGTTAAGAAAGATTACTATGATCCTAAGAAAGGTAAGGAGTTCTTTCTGGATGTCACCAGCAAGGCTGTTGATAAGGATCTAAAGATCTACTGGAAAGAGAGCTTTGCCGCTTTTGCCCTGGCAAACTTCAAGGATGAGTACTACTGTGTTCCTGATGGCAGGATCTTCGTTGGATCTGACTATGATATATTCGGGAGGTAAGGGCTATGAGTACATTCTGTAAAGGTGAGCAATGCCCAGTGAGGAAACAGTGCCAAAAGTACGTTGATGGTCAGTTTAACCCTGTATTTGAGGGTGACACAGAGATCAGGAACTGTAGGAACCAGAGGCTGTTTGTCAAAGCTGATGAGGAATACTACAAAGGTATTACTCAGCAAACAGCGGATGATCTTGCAAAGGCTTTTGCTGATCTTGGCAAATCAATAGCTCCACTGGCAGAGGATCTGAATAAGTTTGTAACAAACATCCTGGTAGATCAGTATTTGGAATTGACACGTCAATTCATGGAGGCAAAATACAAGTCACTTACTAAAACAATATTCACCAGGTGGTGGTGGAAGAGGAAAGCTGATAAGCTATCAAAGAAAGTTGATAGTCTGGGTGAATTGATTGATAAACAAATAGAGAAAGGAGGTGATCAATGAAAGGATCAATAACGCTAAAGATCGTACTTTCACCAGGTGAGAATACCAATATCATCCTGGATAAGGCAGATGCTGAAATGGATATGTCAGAGTTCCAGGATCTGGATAAGGCTGTTAAGAG
>JAEEGL014609463.1_pt1 | contig 11759 bp, 15 predicted proteins | sample 9134231 | NCBI WGS metagenome assembly JAEEGL01 (sample SAMN16246548, study PRJNA631951) | gut metagenome | biome: gut microbiome; feature: rumen; material: fiber-attached | host: Bos | place: Iran: Karaj | collected 2018-10
GCGTCTCACCATCTATTCTCTCAGAAATGGTATATCCCATGCGCGTAGCTGCAGCATAACTCTTCCGTATGTCCTCCGGCGCATACTCTTTTTCTTCTGTGTACAGTCCCAGTGAAATCAGTGTATTTTCCCGCTCCTTGCGGGCCTCTTCCGCTTCTTTGGCTTTCGCTGCGTCTATTTCCTTCTGAACGCCTGCCAGGTATTCTTCCACTCTAGGATCCATCGTAAATCCCCCTTGTATTTTCAATTTCATCTTCATTATTTTCCAGCGCTTCGGAAAAATCAACGTTTCCGATCGCTTCTCCCCCGTCCCTGCGCCGACCTCCTCCACACGGTTTTTTGTACCTCTCACTGGATTTTCGCACTTGCTTTTTCCCGTTCCCGGATGTATACTATCCACAAAACAAAACACAAAACGGCTGTAAAGGAGTGAGCGTCATGAATTCTTTGACCGATTGCTTTGTCCTCTCCAACGGCGTGAAGGTGCCCTGCGTCGGCTTTGGAACCTGGCAGACCCCGACGGGCGATGTCGCCGTGCAGAGCGTCCTCGCCGCGCTGAAGGCCGGCTATCGCCACATCGACACCGCCTGGGGCTATGAAAACGAACCGGAGGTGGGCGAAGCCGTGCGGGCGTCCGGCGTGCCCCGGGAGGAAATTTTCGTCACGTCCAAGCACTGGGTCATCAGCCGCGGGTATCAGAAGACCATCGAGGCCGTGGAAGCCTCTCTGCGGAACCTGAAGCTGGACTATATGGACCTGTATCTGGTACACTGGCCCTGCGTGGCCAAGAGCTCGCCCCAGTGGAAGGAGATCAACGCGGACACCTGGCGCGGCTTTGAGCGCATGTACAAAGACGGCAAGATTCGCGCCATCGGCGTGAGCAACTACCAGAAAAAGCACATCGAAGGGCTGTACGAATACTGCACCGTGAAGCCCATGGTGAACCAGATCGAGTTCCACCCCGGCTACACCCAGATGGACAACGTGCGTTACTGCCAGGAGCAGGGCATCCTGGTGGAGGCCTGGAGCCCGCTGGGCAACGGCACGGTGCTGAAAAGCCCGTTCCTCGCCGCCATCGCGGCCAAGTACGGCAAATCCGTGGCGCAGCTGTGCGTGCGCTTCGCCCTGCAGTGCGGTGTGCTGCCCCTGCCCAAGTCCGTGCACGCGGACCGCATCGCCCAGAACGCGGATGTGTTCGATTTCACCATTTCCGATGAAGACATGCAGGCCATCCAGGACATGCCCCGGCTGGGCTTCAGCGGCTATATGCCGGAGGATGCCCCGGCGGACATCCTGGCCGGGCTGCTCCCGCCCGACAAGGCGTAATTTCTCAAGGCGCGCAAGAGCGCGGACCGAATGGTCCGCGCTCTTGCGAATCGATGAAGCCCCCAGCGCGGCAAGAAAGCAAGATTGCAAACGAGAGAGCTTACACCGTCGAAAGTGTCCAGGAAAGCAGCAGTCCCTCCCGGCTTTTGCGTTTGCGGCTTTATGGACGCGCTGAAGCGCGGACCGTTCGGTCCGCGCTTCTCTTTTGGTATCAATCTGTCACTCCTCGATGGTCAGCCTGTCCAGCATGGACTGGACCTCCCGGGCCTGCATGCCCACCGTGGTAAACAGGATGCAGGTCTCGCCGTTGGTCACCACCGTCTGGATGTACGTCGTGCCCTCGATCACGACGGTATACATGGCCGCGTCATAGGTCCACAGCGGCATCCTCACCGTCTCCGCGACCTCCGCGTCAGCCAACAGCGCCATGGCGGCGGAAAGCTCCGCCGCGATTTCCAGCGCAGTTCCCTCGCGGTAGAACACGGAAATGCAGACGCCCCGCCCTTCCGGGCCCCGGAACACCGCGGCACTGACGTCCTGGTTCAGCCCCACGTCAGCTTGCGCGCCGGCGGCCAACGCCGCCTGCTCGTCCTCCGCCATGACCTCCATGCCATCCGGCAGCGGGAGCGTGAAGTCCTCGCAGGCGTATTCCAGTTCCACGGCCTCCGTCTCCGCGGCGCAGGGCAGCGCCAGCAGCGCGAGGGCCAGCAGCAGGACCAGTATCTTCTTCACGAAAAACACCTCCAAACGCGGGAAATCACTTCGCGCTGCCCGCGATCGCGATGGACGAGATGCGCACTGTCGGGCTTCCGAACGCGCTGGCGCCCGGGGGCGTAAACTGCAGATCGGACGCCACGTCCGCGATCTTCTTCAGCAGATCGAAGAAATTGCCCGCCATGGTAATTCCGTTGGCCGCGCCGGCCAGCTTTCCGTCCCTGACGAAATAGCCCTTGGCCGCCAGGGAGAAGTCCCCGCTGACGGGATTCGCGCCGGAGTGCATGCCCTGCAGGTCGGTGATCAGCAGCCCTTCGCCCATGTCCCGGTAGAGCTCCTCCGCCGGCTTTTCGGAGGGCCGGATGTAGAAGTTGCTGGGGGCCACGCCCACATTGCTGGAATACGACGGCCGGGAAGCGTTGGCCGTGGTCTCCACGCCCTGCTTTTTGGCGGTCTTGAGGTTGTGCAGCAGCGTGGTCAGCACACCGCCGTCCACCACGCGCTTCACCCGGGTGGCCACGCCCTCGCCGTCGAAGGCGGAAGAGGCCGGCATGTGCGGCATGTGGGGATCGTCCAGGATGGTGACGCATTCCGCGGCGATGGCCTCGCCCTCGCGGCCCTTCAGCAGGGACAGGCCCTTCTGGGCCGCCTCCGCGGAAAACACGCCTACAAAGGTGCGCAGCATGGCCGCCATGGCGTCGCCGCGGATGCACACCGGTGTCTCCCCGGACGCGGCGGACCGGGCGTACAGCCCGTCCACTGCCTCCCGCACGGCTTCACCGGCCAGCGCGTCCACGTTCAGCCCCGCCTCGTCCTGGGTAATGGCGAACTTGAAGCCCGTGTTCACCTTGTCCCCATCCTTGGCCAGGGGACCCACATACGCGCCCCAGTAGTTGCCCTTGCCGGACACGTTCAGGCCCTTCGTGTTGATGATGGCCACTTCGTCATAGCCGGACATGAGCTCGCTTTCCGCCTGGGCGATTTTGTCGCTCTTCTCCAGAGCGGTCTTTTCCAATTCCCGGCACATCTCCAGCTTCCTCGCGGTGGAGATCTCCTCCAGCGCCGGGTTGAAGGCCTCCACCTGAGCGTATTCCCCGCTGCCCGCAAATATGAATTCCTCGTCCTCGCTCTCGATCAGCCCGGCGTTGGTCTTCGCGCCCTCCACCAGCATGTCGATGGCTTCCTCGTCCATCGCCTGGGTGGAGGCGTAGCCCATCTTTCCGCCAATGATGCCGCGAAAGCCCAGGCCCCGGGTATCGGCGGAGGAATAGGACACGATCTCGCCCTTGAAGACGCTGCAGGAGAACTCATTCCCAGAGGCGCAGTACACCTCGCAATCCTCAAAGCCCGCTTCCTTCGCCCGGGCAAACAGGCGCTTGACAAATTCGTCTCTGTTCATGTTATTGTCCTCCCACCGTCAGGCTGGTCACGCGGATCATCGGCTGGCCGACGTTCGTCGGGATGCTTCCGCTGCTGGAGCCGCACATTCCCTGGGCCATCCACATCTTCCGGCCCACGCGGTCGATACGGGTGAGGATCTCGCCGCCCCGGCCGATGAGCGTCGCGCCGCGCACGGGCTTGTCGATCTTGCCGCCGCGGATGAGGTAGCCCTCGCTCACCGCGAAGTTGAATTCGCCGGTGGCCGGGTTGACGGACCCGCCGCCCATGCTCTTCGCGTACAGGCCGTCGCCGCAGGTGGCGATGATCTCCTGTTCGTCGTCCGCGCCCGGGGCGATATAGGTGTTGCGCATGCGGGAGGTGGGCGCGAAGCGGTAGTCCTGCCGCCGGCCGGAGCCTGTGACGGGCATGTTCATGCGGCGGCTGTTCAGCCGGTCGATCATGTAGTTCTTCAGGATGCCGTTTTCGATCAGCACCAGCTTCGTGGTGGGATTGCCCTCGTCGTCCAGGTTGCTGGAGCCCCACTCGTTGGGCAGGGTGCCGTCGTCCACGGCGGTGACGATGGGAGAGGCGATCTGTTGGCCCATCTTGCCGCAGAATTCGGAATTGCCGAACGCCACGGAGGTGGCCTCCAGGGAATGACCGCAGGCCTCGTGGAAGATCACGCCGCCGAAGCCGCCGTCGATCACCACGGGCATCACGCCGCCCGGGCACTTGTCCGCGTGCAGCATGGTGACGGCTTTGCGCGCCGCCTCCCGGGCCTCTTCCTCCGCGTCCGCCCGGGTTTCAAACAGCTCAAAGCCCATCAGCGCGCCGGGACCCGCCGAGCCGGTCTGGTTCTCCCCGTCCCCCGCGGCAATCGCCGACAGGAACATGCGCGTGTACACCCGCCGGTCCTGCGCGAACAGGCCCTCGGAATTGGCGATTTCCACCTCGCTGTCCCAGTCCAGCAGCATGGCCCGCACCTGCTTGATCTCCGGGGACACGTCATACGCCGCGTTCTGGGCGCCCTTCAGAAGGGCGGCCCGGCGCTGGCCGCCCACGTCCATGGGCAGCTGCGCGATGGGGTGGATGTTCGCGCCCACGCTGCGCACCAGGTGTATTTCCCTGTCCTGGCCCGCGGCGCCGATGGCATCCGCGGCCCTGGCCGCTGCTGCCGCCAGGCCGGCCTCAGAGGTATCGTTGGTGTGCACGTATACGCTGTTCAGGCCGTTGTACACTCGGATGCCCGCGCCGTGCACGCGGCCGGTAACGGCCTCGTCGATGCGCTTATCCGTCAGGGACAGCACGTTCCTGCGCATATCCTGGCAGAATATCTCCGCAAAGTCCCCGCCCTTTTTCAGCGCGGCGGCCAGCGTGTTCTCCGCGACTCTCTTTGCGATCAAGCCTTTCATCCTCCTATGCAAACTTTGATTGGATCTCCTCGAATTTTTCGTGGGTGATCAGCGCGTCCAGTTTGGTGCCGCGCAGCTTGATGATATACGTCCACCGGCCGTAGGGCTCGATGGTGTCGATATAATTGATATTCACGATATAGCTTTTGTGGGTGCGGAAGAAAATATCCGCCGGCAGGCGCTGTTCGATGTCCCCCAGCGCGTCGGAGGTGACGTATTTTTCGCCGGATTCCGTATACACCGCCGTGGAGCGCTCCTCCCGCTGCACCAGCATGATTTCCTTCACGTTGACGATGCTCAGCCCCTCCTTGTGCCGCAGCATCAGCCGGTTGGGCTTCTGGGTGAACACCTTTACGGGCTGCTGCACGGGCTGCGTCAGCCGCTGGCGAATGCGCTCCAGGGTGGTCATGGCGCGCTCCACCGGGAAGGGCTTCACCATGTAGTCGAAGGCGTACACCTCGAAGGCGTTCTTCATGTACTCCTCGTGGGCCGTCACGAACACCAGCACCGTCTTGGGGTTCTGGTCCTGGATGGCCCGGGCGCACTCGATGCCGGTCATCTCCGGCATCTCCACGTCCATGATGACCACGTCCGGGTGCTGTTCCTCGTACAGCTCCAGCAGCTCGCGGCCGTTGGCGGCCTCGCCCACCAGCTCGTATCCCTCCGCCTTCTGCGCCAGCTTGCGCAAAAGCAGCCTCATGCCGGGATCGTCGTCGGCAATGGCAATGCGAATGCGATCCATCGTTCTCTCCTTTTCCGTCCCTTACGCGGCATTTCGCAGAAACGCCGCATAATACATTCAGCGGAATTGGCGCAGGGCGCCAATTCCGTCAAATGCTTGATTGATTCACCTGTAAGCCCTCTGCCTCCTGAGAGAAACCGGCTTGTTCAGAATCTCCGCCATCACCACGGCCTCGCGCATGTGCTCAGCGTTGGCATAGGGTGTGCCGCACTCCTCGCAGGAGGGATCCTTCCGCCGGAGTACCGCGATGGATCGCTCGGGCGTGTGTTCTCCCTTGCCGCGGGGCGTCGCGTCCGTGCGCTCGTGCCGGGACTCCTCGGTGCCCTTCAGGCTGCCGCTGCCGGAGCCCTCCTCAGGCCGAGTCTCCTGTTTCTCCGCGTTTTCCAGTCTGCGAAGCAATTCCGTGGTCTCCCTGGAAAGGCCGATGCCGCTGATATCCGTTTGTCCCGCCTGTTGGACCGGCGGTATCGGCATGGCCACGGGCCTTCCCTGCACGGCAGCGGGCTTGGGCGAAGTCGCTGAGACAGTCTTGGGCTTCTCAGCGGGAGACGCGCCGGGCTTCTTGGCCGGCTGGCCCTTGCTCTTTCCGATAATGCTCACGATCATCCCGATGATCACCAGGACCGTCCATATCCAATCCACGCTTCGCACCTCCTTCCCCGCGCGTCACTGCCGGGCATTACTTCTTCTGCTCGTCGGCGGGCTTTCCGGCAGGGCCGGCAATCGCCTCGCGCATGCGGGTATCGGAGATCACGTTCTGCATCTGATAGTAGTCCATCACGCCCAGCTTGCCTTCGCGCAGGGCGGTCGCCATGGCCTTCGGCACCTCGGCCTCTGCCTCCACGACCTTCGCGCGCATCTCCTGCACCTCGGCGATCATTTCCTGCTCGTGGGCGACGGCCATCGCGCGGCGCTCCTCGGCCTTGGCCTGCGCGATGCGGCGGTCCGCCTCGGCCTGGTCCATCTGCAGCTGCGCGCCGACGTTGCGGCCAACGTCCACGTCCGCAATGTCGATGGACAGGATCTCAAAGGCGGTGCCGGCGTCCAGGCCCTTGGACAGCACGGTGCGGCTGATCAGATCGGGGTTCTCCAGCACTTCCTTGTGGGTTGCCGCGGAACCGACGGTGGTGACGATACCCTCGCCGACGCGGGCGATGATGGTGTCCTCGCCGGCGCCGCCCACCAGGCGGGCGATGTTGGCGCGCACGGTCACGCGGGCCTTGGCGCGCAGCTCGATGCCGTCCTTGGCGATGGCCGCGACCACGGGCGTCTCAATGACCCTGGGGTTGACGGACATCTTCACGGCTTCCAGCACGTTGCGGCCGGCCAGGTCGATGGCGCGGCTCTGCTCAAATTCCAGCGGGATCTGGGCGGATTCCGCCGCGATCAGCGCGTCTACCACGCGGTCCACGCTGCCGCCGGCCAGCAGGTGCGCTTCCAGTTCGTTCATGTTGACCTTCAGGCCGGCCTTGGTGGCCTTGATCATGGGCAGCACGATGCGGGAGGGATTGATCCTGCGGAAGCGCATGCCGATGAGCGACGCGATGGAAATGCGCACGCCCGACGCCGCCGCGGAGATCCACAGCCCGATGGGGAAGAAATTCAGGAACAGGATCAGCACGACGACGATCGCGATGATCAGAATGATTGCACCAATCGTAAAATCCATACTCCGTATCTCCTTTCTCGTTCCGCCCGCAGGCGGTCTGTCCAGCCGCGCTCAGTCGGCTTGCTTTACCAGGATCCGGTTGCCTTCCACGCGCTCCACGCGGACCTTCTTGCCCGCGCCGATGAATTCGCCGTCCGAAACCACGTTCAGCTTCACGCCGTCGAACTCCGCCATACCGCTGGGCCGCAGCACGGTGTGGGCGATGCCAACCTTGCCCACGAAATAGTTCAGGTCGCTTACCTCGGGCTCCTGGGTGGATACCTCGTTCAGCACCAGCTTCGATTTCGCCAGCCGCCCCTTGGACGCCGAGCGCAGGCAGATGGTGAGGCACAGGCACAGCAGGGCGATGATGACGATGACCATGATCAGCGCCTGGCCGATGTTCTGCGCCGTGAAATACACGCCCAGGATCAGCAGGATGCTGCCCAGGAGGCCCGGGGCGCCGAAGCCGGGGATGTACATCTCCACGACCACCAGCCCAAAGCCCACCACCAGCATCAGGATCGCCGGCAGATGCTCCAGAAACACTTCCATAGAATCCTCCTCCCTCTTTCGTCAAGGGCAGACCTTTTCGCTCTTTCCGCGCGGACGACCGCCGCGCGTTCCCGTTTACCATCCTGATTGTATCACGAAAAGTCCGCTTTGGGAAGGAATTCCGTTCAAAAGATACAATTCCGCGTCTGAAATGTCAAAAACGCGGGAAGAGCCGATGCGCGCGCTACCGCTCCCCGGCCTTATCAAAGCCGCGCTCTGACAGTTCGGCGATCAGTTCCGCGTCCGCGGGCGCGAAATCGTAGCCCTTCAGCTCCTCCGGCCGGGCCCAGGCAAAGCCGCCGCAATCCACGTTTTCCGGCTCGCCCCAGACGAGCTCCGCCCAGTAGAACAACAGCAGCACGTCTTTTTCCGGATAGCGGAAGTACTTCACGGCCCGGATCCGTCCGATCCGGGTCTCGATGTTCATTTCCTCCCGAAGTTCCCGCCTGAGCGCCTCCTCGGGGGACTCGCCCTCTTCCAGCTTTCCGCCGGGGAACTCCCACTTTCCGGCCAGATGGCGGCCCTCCGGGCGGCGGGCGATCAGCACCCGGCCCTCCCGCACCACCATGCCGGCAGCCACCACGATCATGTCCGCCTCCGCTATTCGATACCCACGACCTCGTAGCCCGCGTCGGCGACGGCCTTGCGAATGGCCTCGTCGTCAAACGTATCCGGCACCTTGGCGCACTTCTCCTCCAGGATCACCTCCGCGCCCTCGCCCAGGGCGTCCAGCGCCTTCTGCGCCCTGGCGGCGCACTTCTTGCACATCATGCCTTCGATGCGAACGGTCTTCATGTCTGTTTCCTCCTGTTCTGTCGTCCGTTTTGTCTGAAAAAGCGCCTGAAGCACTTGCGCTTCAGGCGCTTTCATCACTTCAGCGTAATGATCACGCGGCGATAGGGCTCTTCGCCCTCGGAATGGGTGGTCACCGCGGGATCTCCCTGCAGCGCGGAGTGCAGGATGCGGCGCTCGTAGGGATTCATGGGCTCCAGCGCCACGCGCTTGCCCGTCTTCTTGGCCCTGGAGGCCATGCGCACCGCCAGCTTGCGGAGCGCTTCTTCTCTCTTCGCGCGGTAGTTCTCCGTGTCGATGGACACGCGGAGGTACTCGTCCCGGCCCTTGTTCACGGTCAGGCTGGTGAGATACTGGATCGCGTCCAGGGTCTCGCCCCTGCGGCCGATGAGGATGGACATGTTCTCGCCGCTCATCTGGAAGCGGAGCTGTTCCGCGGACTGGGAGGTCTCCACCTCGATGGGAACGCCCATGCGCTCCGTCAGGCCTTTCAGGAAATCGCGGGCCTTTCGGGTCTCGTCGGTGAGCTCCTCCTCGGGCGTCGCCACAAAGGGCGCGTCCTCGATGGGCGCCGGCTCCGCGGCTTCTTCCTGCGCGGGCTCCTGAACGGCCTCGCGCTTGTTCTCCTTGCGGGAGCGGCGGCTCTTCTTCTCCGGGCGCGGCTCCTCGGCCGGGACCGCCTCTTCTTCCCTGGGCTGCGGGGCGGGCTTTTCCGCTTTGGGCTTTTCCGCCTTGGGCTTTTCCTGCTTCTTGTTCTCCCCGTGGCCGGGCTTCTTGCCGCCGTCCAGGGAGATGACGGGCATCTCAATGTCCAGGTCTTTGTCGTTGTCCTTTGTGGTCAGCCGCACCTTCGCGGGCCGGCCGAACATCCCCAGCAGGCCGGGGCTGCCCATATCGAGGATCTGGATATCGACCTCGCTGGCGTCGCAGCCCAGCTCGGCCAGGCCATTGTTGATGGCCTCCTTTGTCGTCTTTCCTTTGACTTCAATGGATCTCAACGGGAATTGCCTCCTTAATGCGAGACAAGACTTATGTCAGCTGAATTTCTTGATCGGCGTTCTGCTTGTCCTTGTGGTCGAAGTAAACGTTCACGAGATAGGTCTGCGCGATCTGGATCACGTTGGCCGCCATCCAGTAAATGGAGAAGGCGGAGTTGGAAGTGGCGCAGATCCAAAGGGAGAACAGCGGGAAGAACCACTTCATGAACGCGCCGCTCATGGGGTTCTTGGTCTCCTGGGGCTGCTTCGGCTGCTCCGGCTGGCCGGGGTTGGTCATCTTGGTCATGAAAACCTGGCTGACCGCCGCCAGCACGGGCAGGATGAACAGGCCGTTGGCGTAGTGGAACAGCGCGTAGAAGGAAGTCGGGAATGCGATGTCGAACCGGAACAGGATCATGTTGAGGGTAAAGGACGTGAATTCGTTGGCGCCATACTGCGCCGCGATGGCCGCGTACTCCTCGGACGCCAGGAAGGTCCTGGCGATTTCGATGTTCTCCTCGGTCAGCCAGGTGGTACCGCTCACCGCGGAGAAGCCCAGCAGGCTGTCGCCCACCTTGGGCAGGATGGTGGCCGAGAAGGAATCCGGCTGGAACACGTTCTTGATCCACAGCCAGTTTTCCAGCACGGGCTCCGCGCCGTCCTTCAGATCCAGGATCATCTTGATCGCCTGCTCGTTGGCCATGTAGCGCATGGCGGAAAACATGAACCACAGCACCGGCAGCTGGAACAGCATGGGCAGGCAGCCGGACAGGGGATTGATCTTCTCCCTGCGGTAAAGCTCGTTCATCTTCATGTTGAGCTTCTGCTTGTCGTTGGCGTACTTCTTCTGAAGGGCCGTGATCTGCGGCTGCACCTTGTTCATCGCTCGCATGCTCTTCTTGCTCTTGATGTCCAGGGGCAGCAGCACAAAGCGGACCAGCAGGGTGAACACCACCACGGACCAGCCGTAATTGCCGATGATTCCATGGATGAACTGCAGCGCGTCCATGAAGAATTTGCTGATAAAATTCATGCCTTGTTTATCCCTCCAGGGTGTCGTAGTCCCCAATCATAGAAAAAGCCCGGGCCCGCGTGTTCCGAGCTTGCGCCGCCTGGGCAGATGTTTCACGGAACAGGGTCATACCCGCCCGGATGGAACGGGTGGCAGCGGAGGATCCGGCGAACGGCCAGATACCCGCCCTTCAGCGCGCCGTACTTCTCGACCGCCTCCAGGGCGTATTGAGAGCACGTAGGGGTAAACCTGCAGCACGATGGCTTCAGGGGCGAAATCTCCCGGCGGTAGAAGCGGATCAGCGCGAGCATGATCCTCCGGGGCAGCATCCGAAGAAAACGGCGCATCAGCTTTCCTCTTTCAGCAGATCCGCGCGCGCCAGCAGCGCGCAGAGTTCCCGCGTGATCCCCTCGTGGTCCGCCTTCACGATGGACGGCCTCGCCACGAAGATATACTTCCCGTGCTTGAGCCTGCCGCGCATCCTTCGCACGTCCTCGCGAAGGATCCGCCGGATGCGGTTGCGCACGACGGCCTTGCCTACCTTGGAAGACACGGAAAACCCGATCCGCAGTTCCTTTCCCTTCAGATAGATGAGCACCAGGTTCCGGGAGGGGGATGATTTCCCCTTGCGGTAGACGTAGCGGTAGTTGCGGTTGGAACCCAGCCGGTATTTCCGGGGAAACGCCTCGGAAGCGACCGTATCCCTCTTCCCCTCCATGGGGTGTGCCTTAGACGGTCAGGACCTTGCGGCCGCGGGCACGGCGGGCCTTCAGAACGTTGCGGCCTGCGCGAGTCTTCATGCGGGCGCGGAACCCGTGAACCTTGGACCTCTGGCGCTTCTTGGGCTGATAGGTGCGAAACATGGAAAACCACTCCTTACATTATTATGGCATCCGCTGTGACGGATATTCCCAAACAGGCAATATTCACCTCTATGAATACAGCTTTTTTAGTATAGACGAAAAAACGGCCCATGTCAAGCCGTAAACCGTGAAAAAACATTGAAAAACGTTCACGCGGCGGCGCATTCGGGGCGTGATTTCCGCCGTCGGGGTCCGCCGCCCGCTCCGGCGCGAAAAAGCCGCCTTGCGGAGGCTCATTCCTCCGGGGGCGTCTTGCTGCCCTCGATGATGGTGAAGTTCTTGTTGGGGTACATATAGCACTCTCCGTAGTTGTCTACTACTCCAAATGCAGGGAGCAC
>JAEEGL015515001.1_pt1 | contig 11759 bp, 12 predicted proteins | sample 9134231 | NCBI WGS metagenome assembly JAEEGL01 (sample SAMN16246548, study PRJNA631951) | gut metagenome | biome: gut microbiome; feature: rumen; material: fiber-attached | host: Bos | place: Iran: Karaj | collected 2018-10
ATATCTGGCATGTTATTTACTTCTGCTGGGGCATTTACGCTTGGCGCGAGATCTGCGGCTGGATTTGGAGCAGCTGGCGGGAGAGCGCTTTCCATTGGAGCGTTGGTACCTGCGGCTGGCTCAGATAAAGCATCTGCTAACATTTGGCCATATTTAGCTGGGTCGGAAACGGTTGGAAGAGATGGTGGAGTGACCGGAGCAGAAGTTTCTGCTGGTGGAACATCAGCGAGTGAGAGATCTACTGGAGGGATTTCTGGAGCGGCTGGAGCTTCTGGGGCTGCTGCGGCAGCTGGGGCGTTATCAATAGCAACTGGCGCTGGTTCTGCTACCTGTGCAGCTTCGGCGCCAACGTTTGATAAGCTAGCGGCAGTGGCTTTAAGCTCGTCTAAAAGAGCTGGGTCCTCTTCTGGTTTCTCCTCTTCCTTCTTCTCTTCTTCTTTTTCTTCTTCCTCTTTAGGTTCTTCTTTAGGCTCTTCTTTCGGTTCTTCTTTCTTATCTTCTTTTTCTTCTGGCTCTTCCTCTTTTTCTTCGCCATGGATGTCGGCGTCGAATTCGGCGGAATCGCCTTCGTTGTCGTCATCATCCTTATCTTCCCCGTTGTGGGAGATTTGGAGGGCAGTCTTGTCGTCATCTTTCTTCTTTGGTTCTTCAGTTGGTTCGAACGAATACGAGAGATCATCTTTCTTCTTAGCATCGGCCTCTTGTTTGGCTTTGAGATCGGTGAAGGTGAAGAATTGGTTGTCTACGTCTTCGGTAATATTCTCAGCTACGAGCTGTGGATCGGCGCCGGAATCAATAAGTTGCGATGCAATCTGCATGGTAGTTGAGAAGGTATTGGAATGGGCAAAACGATCGGTAGAAGCTACAATACCAGTGAGAAGCGCGGTAGCTTCTTCTGGGTTGAGTTTGATGTCGCCGCTAGCGTTGCAAAGAAGATCGGCAATCATCTCAGAAACGGAGCTGGCGCGTTTGTTACTCCATTCAATTTCACCAAATTTGCCTGGGTTACCAGTGGTGATGTTAACAACAGTAGCATCATGCATGATGCGTCCATATTCACGAAGTGAATTATCAAGATCAAGTGCGGTATGAACATTAAGCGATAATACGAGATCGACGTTGTAATCACCATACGAAAATTCCAAATCTTCGGCAGTAATGCGGTCTTTGTATGGGGTGATAAAGACTTTGATATAGTCACCATCGAGCTTGTAGCGGAGGTGGTCGGCTTTGTCTTTATCGAGAGCAATCACGAAATCTTGCAAAACGTCAGCGTTTGGTTCGAAGGTTTCACCTGGTTTTAAGAATTCAAGGGCATTTGGCGTGGCGCCAGAGTAAATGGCAATGGCGTGTTTGCCAAGACGATCTAAGAAGAGCGACAAAGTGATAGCTGCAGAGAGCTCATCAACAGAAGGATCGCTAGAAAGGGCGATGAGAATATTTCTAGAATTGGCGATCTTTTCAGCAACTTTAGCCATAACGGCGTGTGAAGCTTTGATAGCTTCTTCGATTTGCTCAGGAGTCATTTCGATTCCCTCTTGCTCATCGACTTCTTCGGTTTCTTCTGGCTCTTCTTCCTGAGCGTCAGGATTGTAAGCCGGCAAGTCCGGATCAATGTACGCGCTAGGTGTGGCGTACTCAATTGCATTTAAATCTTGTGTTACAGCGGTGTTGGCCAAAGCTTCGTTCGCAGCTTGTTCTGCGCTTTGGTCTACTTCCTGTGGTGTTGTTGTTTGATCGTCGTCTGACATGTGATGCCCTTCTTTTTTCATTATATTAGCATAAGCTTGAAGAAATTTCAACTAGATTTTACTCTTTACTTTTTGAGGCGAAAGAGGTATAATGGATGAAAGTTATTAATTTTTAATTCATTAGGGAATATTTCAGAATGCCGATTATCAAATCCGCAAAGAAAGCAGCACGCCAAGCAAACAAACGCACGGCGCACAATGTAGAGATCAAGAGAGATATCAAAGCTGCAGTAAAAGCTTTCAAAGCTAAACCATCTGCAAAGACTCTTTCTAAGGCTCAATCTGAATATGACAAAGCAGTGAAAAAAGATCTTCTCAAGAAGAACACCGCTTCTCGTCGTAAAGCCAAATTGGCTGCTTTTGCAAAAAGCAAAAAAGTTAAATTAGCTTAATTTTGAGATTTTAAGTAAAAACGACTCCGCTAAAAGCCAGGGGTCGATTTTACTGCTTTTCATATCGATGTCGAGCTTGGAAAGTTCCTTTAGAACTTTCTTTTCTTTGGTTCCCTGAGTTTGCTGGTAATCTTTAAGTGCGGCAGAAACAAGTAGGCCGGTGAATCTGATTGGGTCTTCGAGCGATTCAATTTCTCTCAACATTTCGACGGCTTTCTTACCATCGGTTTTAGCAGTGCGGAAAATATCATAGCCCATGCGGTAATCGGTTTGTGAAGGCAAGACAAATTCTTTAATTTCGAGTTTGCCCTTAAGTTCTTTGTAAGTAGCTGTGCGTTTATCGAGCTTGGTTTCAAGAAGGATGATATCGTGAGTAGTGTTTAGATATTTAGTGAGCTCTGGATAAATGTCAGCATTGGTGGTAAAGTCGCGAAGTAGGATGCGACGGTGAGCGTCAAACAAGGTGGCGCCCCTAAAAATCTTTGGGAGATCGCGCGGAGTGAGATCAGCACAATCAATCACTTCGTAGTTTTCACCGAGGAGTTTTTTAATTTCTTGATTGGCACGGACGCGGTCGTCGCCGGTAAAAATCCTGATCATTTCTTCTCCTTTTGGCAATGTGGGCAAAAATGGGTGCCACGGCCGGCTACTTTAATTTTCTCAATTATAGCGCCACAAACTGGGCATTTCTTCCCCGTTCTATTGAAAACTTGGGCGAATTTGTCGAGGTAATCACCGCGAGTGCCGTCTGCTTTAACGTAGTCTTTCATGGTAGAACCACCGGAATTAATTGCAATATTCATAACTTTGCCAGCCATGCTAATAAGAGTGGTGGCCTCTTTTTTGGTGATAGTGCCGGCTTTTCTAGATGGATGAATATTAGACATAAATAAGCTCTCGTCGGCATAGATATTGCCGAGGCCGCAAATAATAGTTTGGTCTAAAATTACGGCTTTGATAGGGGAATTTTTGTGTCTTTGCAGTTTGCTATAGAAATCTTCTGGGGTAATGCCCCATGGTTCGGGAGCAAGTTTTTTGATAAAGGGATCGTTTTCTACTTCCCTGGTTTCTAGGACTTTAACGAAACCGAACTTGCGCTGGTCGTTAAAATAAAGCATGCCATTGTCGAGTTCAAAAATCACTCTGGTTTGTTTGTTTGGAAGTTTGTCGACAAAATTTTCGCTTGGATGACCAGCAGCATAGCGTTCTTCCCCCTCATAAATAAACTGGCCAGTCATACGAAGATGGACCATCATCGTCATATTATTTTTTAGGTCAATAAGAAGAGCTTTCCCGCGACGGCGAAATTTCACGATTTCCTGGTTTTCAACAAGTTTTTTGTCGCCAATAAAAGATTTGTCGCAAAGAATTTCGACCTTTTTAATTTTTGCGTTTTTGATGAATTTATCGAGCCCACGACGAATAGTTTCTACTTCTGGGAGCTCGGGCATCTACGTTCTCTCCAAATATTTCTTGGTAAATTCTTTAATTAGATTTTCTAAGAGATCATCAAAATCTTTCTTGGTATAAAGAATATATTTGTTGTCCCTGATTTCATCATTGATTTCATCCACACGAATAATACCGGCGAGTTCGATAATGTCATCTGCGTCAATTTCGATTGGGTTAATTTCGTTAGCTTTTTTGGCGAATTCATCAATTTCGTCTGGAGCAATGTCGAGAAAATGGCGGAAGGTAGTGCCGTAAAGCCAGAAATCATTGTGTTTGAGATTTTCTTGTTCGATTGGAGATTTCTTAGCGATAGCGGTACCTTTAATTCTCTTTTCAAAATCGTAGTTGAAAAACCCATCGGTATAAAGATGGAAAAGGTAACCAAGATACATCGGGTCTTTATCATCCACGCGGGCTTGATTCTCATTATAGAAATTGTGTGAAGATTGATCGTCAAACTTGTAATGAGTGTCTTCGTGAGTTTTAACGACATGCGGATGGTTAACGTAGCCGTTGTTGATATCTGGGAGTAAACAACCAAAAAGGAATTCTCTGCGTTCCTTTTCGGTAAACTTTAGCTTATCGGCGATACGCTCGCCTGCTTCTAGGTGTACGTTCCAGCTTGGCATAATACTATTATACCATGCGGTTTATCTTGCGTAAGCGACGTTTTGCTCCATGGCTTGGGTTTCAAGCATGACCAAGCGGGTAGCATCATCGACAGCGGAGTTAATGGAATGCTTTACGCGAGCAGCTTCCTCAGCTTTTTTGGCATCATTCCAGCGATCCAAGGTGCCTACGAGATAGCCAGTGATACGGCGAAGTCTTTCGAACTTCCCTTCGTCGAAATATTCAGCGTGAGCTTCAAAATATTCTTTGGCGGCAGCTTTTTTACCGTGTTTTTCGAGTAAGCTGATGCCAACCTCAATGAGGCAAGAAACGTGCATAGTTTCGTATTGGTTGAAATCTTTCAAAGCTTCTTTGATTTCTTTTTCGGAGATTTTAGCATATTTGTTTAGAGATTTGACATAACGTGCAAGACTGAAATTTTCAGCGTCGTTAGGATTCTTGTAGATGATTTTTTTCATGACCTATTTCCTTTTATAGCTTTAAATTTGTTGTTATAAGTATACCTAGTTCTTATTATAAGCACTATATATAGTGGTGTCAAGGACTTTCTTGCCACTAAATGTGGATTTTACAACATTCCCCAATTTTTGCCGGTGGTGACATCTACAGCCAATTTGACTGGTAGTTCTGGCGCAATGTTTTCCATTTCGGCTTTCAAGATTTCGCCAATTTTTTCGGCGTCTTTTTCGTCACATTCTACAATTAATGAGTCGTGGACTTGCATGATTAAGTTGGCATTTTCCGGCAACTTCTGGTCGATTCTAATCATAGCACGTTTCATTAGATCGGCTTCAGTTCCCTGAATTGGCATATTTTGTGCAGCGCGCTCAGCGCCTTGGCGAATAATAAAGTTAGAAGATTTTACATCTGGAGTAGGGCGGCGGCGGCTAAAGTAGGTCTCCACATAGCCTTCGTTTCTAGCCTGTTCTAAGGTCTTTTTCATGAAATCCATAATTGGGCTTCTTAGCTTATAGTAATTATCCATGAAATTCTTAGCGTCATAGTAGCTCATTTTAGTAGCTTCAGCGAGGCCATTAACGCTCATGCCGTAAATAATGCCGAAGTTAATGGCTTTAGCGGCGCGACGTTGCTCTTTTGTTACCTCTTTAATTGGGATATTAAAGGCTTCGGAAGCAGTTTTGGTGTGAATATCTACCCCGTTATTGAAGTCAGCGATAAGGTTTTTGTCGCCGGCAAGTACAGCGGCAAGACGGAGTTCGAATTGGGAATAGTCGGCCGAGACCAAAGTCTTTCCCTCTGGGGCGATAAAACCAGTACGGATGCGTTTACCTTCTTCGGTGCGGACTGGAATATTCTGGAGATTTGGATCTTTGGAACTTAATCTACCTGTAGAGGTGACGTTTTGGGTGAACGTAGTATGGATTCTTCCTTCCTTATCGGCCAAATCTGGCATTGGGATAATGTAGGTGCTGAGCAATTTAGAAGCTTCGCGATATTTGATAATTTGTTCAATCACGGGGTGCTCATTTTTGAGTTTGTCTAATTCTTTTGCACCGGTCGAATAACCACGAGTAGTCTTTTTAATTCCCTTGGTTGGGAGATTCAAATCTGTAAACAATACCTCAGAAAGCTGGATTGGAGAATTGATATTAAAGGCTTTATTCGCCAGTGAACAAATTTTTTGTTCAAGGTTTTTTACCTCGTTTTCGTACTCGGCACGAAGGTTCGAGAAGTATTCACGGTCTAGAAGCATGCCCTTCTTTTCCATCTCGTAGAGGACTGGTATTAGAGGTAAGTCAAAATCAGTATAGACGCTAAATAGCTTCGGGTATTTCTGGAGCTCTAGGTATTGAGTTTTATAGGCGGCCTGTTTGTCCATGGAGTCATATTGGTCTGATTGAGCGCGCTCTAAAGGGTTCAAAAGGAATTCGGCTTGGCCGAGATCCCAATAAGGTTCACCGCTCTCTATTTCCTTAGCTTTTTCAGGGTTGATGTGCATCAAAGCCTTGATGTCCCAACCCAAGATTAGATCGTTAGGGCTTGGAATGGCGCTCTCATTCTCGGTCGTAACCTCCGAAGGCCCTCGAGTAGCGCCATTTTCAAGCCCTCCACCAATTTTTCGAATTAGGGAGTTGAATTGGAGTTTTTTAAGGCCGTCAACGACAGCTTCTTTGATAAACATGAACTGCGGCAAATCGTCGAGTTTAACTGGAGCATCAAACATAATTTGGGCGAGTTTTTTGGACAAATAGGCGCTGTCCTTCCCTGCTTCAAGTTTGGTCTTGGTAGAGCCGGTAATCTTGTCTAAGTTATTGTAAACACCATCTAGATCCCCATAATCATTTAAGAGTTTAGCGGCGGTTTTTTCGCCGATGCCCGGCACGCCCGAGATATTATCGGAAGAATCGCCTTTCAAAGATTTGAGGTCTAGGAATTGAGATTTTTTGATGCCATACTTCTCTTCTACTTCTTTAATATCAATCTGTTCGATATTGGAAAAGCCTTTTAAGATACGCCACATGTGAGTGTTTTCGTCGACGATTTGGAGCATATCAAGATCGGACGAGATAATATAAGTTTCCCAGTCCCCTTTGTTATCTGCCTGAAGGCTGAGTGTACCGATAATATCGTCTGCTTCATAATCGTCTAGTTCTACAAAGCCCCAGCCGAGATTTTTGACTAGTTCTTTTAAGAGCGGGATTTGGGCGTAAAAATCGTCGCCTGGTTTAACGCGGCCAGCTTTATAATCTTTGAAAATAGCTTTTCTTTTGGAGGTGGAAGTCTTGGAATCCCAAGCCACTACTACCTTGGTAGGATTAAGTTTCTTCACGATTTCCATGGCAATGGCGGCAAAGCCATAGACGCCACCGGTAGGCGTGCCATCTGGAAGACTGAGCGCGCCCATCGCATAATAGCCCCGGTAAAATACTGATTTCCCATCAATTAAAACTAGGCGATTCATATTTATAGTATAGCACAGAGGTGATTAGATTTCGACTAAATCGTATTCGGTGGAGCCGAGGCCGAGAGATTCGGCATACGGCAAGATAGCACGGCCCTCACGAGTGTCGATACGTTCCTTTAGATCTTTGGCGCCTGCATCTTGTGAGGCCCAAATAGCATCGATGAAAGCTTGGTCGTTAGCAACTGGGTCTAGAGAGGCGAAGATACCAATATCGCCCATTACTGGATCGCCCTGTTTGGCATCGCAATCACAGTCTAGAGAGAGTGCGTTTGCCACTATGATATATACAATAGGTTTGTTCTCTTTTCTTAGATAGTCGGCTACAGCGGTAGCAGCTTCAGCCATAGACTCAATAAAATCAATCTGTTTGTGTCTAGAAATCCAACAGAGCTTAGGACTCTTGGTTTTACCGGCAGAGTGGATATAGGCTTTGCCGTTTCTTGAAGCAATACCGATGGATTGATTTTTGAGATTAGCACCAAAGCCACCCATAGCATGGCCTTTGCCGTGGGCTAGGTTGACAATGGCATCATAGTTTTTGAAATTCTCACCGATAAGGTCGTACTTTAGGTGTTTACTGTTTTTTGGTACAGGGATTTCAAATTCGCCCTCGGCGTCCATAATGTCAACATCAGCATAGGTAGTGAAGCCGTGTTTCTTAGCAACTTCGATGTGATCTTTGGCGGTGTTTCTAGCGCCTGGGTAGGCAGTGTTACATTCGATAATCGTGCCATTTAGAGATTTTACGAATGGACCGATAAGCTCAGGCTTGAGGTAGCCCTTGGCTCCGTCTTCGCCGGTAGAAACTTTGACTCCAACTTTGTTTTTGCCACCACCCGTGATATCTATGTTTAGGGCTTTGTAAACTTTTTCTAACCCTTCCGGCGAAATATCTTTAGTAAAATAAACTTTTGATGGCATAACTACTCCTTTAGTTAGAGTTGATTTAAAGTGATTTCCGGGAAATTAGTGCGGATGTGTTCGGCATAGCCAGCATCAATATGCTGCCAGGCGGTTTTCATGCGGTCCACTTCTGAAGTGTCCATGAATTGGGCCAAGAAGGCTTTTTCAAATTCTTCTGGAACTGGGCGAGAGAGCATTCTAGCGGTGTCCATTTGTGGGTTGCCAGTGCCGGCAAAACAAAAATCAATCACACCAATAACTTTGTCGTTTTCATCAAGCAAAATGTTGCCGAGATTTAAATCGCCGTGGACCAATTTTTGCTCTTCGGTCTTTTTGATGTAGGCATGATCTTTATCAATATGCTCTTTGTAGTGCTCGTGATCTAGTTCATATAAAAATTCCGAGAGTGGCATTTTAACTTCTTCTGGAGCTTTGGAGATATCGATATTGGAAAGTTCTTTAATAAATTTAGCTGCATCATAAGCCACGCCGGTAAGTGCGGTGTGGGATAGATGATAAATGCGATCGCCGAGGGTATAGCCTTCAATTTTTTTGTGCACTGAGAATGGGCGCTTTTTGTCATCATAATATAATTTCATCTGTGGGGTATAGTAGCTTGTCTTGCCATCTACAAAATTACAAACCGCGGCATCTTTTACAATCATTCTGGCCCAAAATGGGTTTCTTGGAAAACGGAAGAAATACGAACCTTTATTAGTGGTTACTTCGATTACAATGTTGGTCCAGCCCGTCAAAATATGCTCGGTCTTAAGGACCTTCTTACCGCGCATAGTTTTTTTGATAATTTCGTCTAAAGGATCGTCTGTCGTAAAGAAATTACGCATGTAACTATTATAACACATGATATAATTGATAGTATGGACAACGTAAAAATCTTAGCAATTGTGGGGATGAGTGGGAGCGGTAAATCAGTAATCGTGGATCATTTGACCTCAAAAGGATACCCAAAAGTTTATTTTGGTGGCATGATTTATAAAGAAATGGAAAAACGTGGAATCGAGCGGACTGAGGATGGTGAATCCGAGAAAAAGTTCCGTGAACAAATCCGCGAAGAAGAAGGCAAAGACTGGGTAGTACGCCAAGTAATTGCCGAGGTAAAAGATTTGATTAATGCTGGACAAAAACGAATTGTGCTTGATGGCGTCTATTCATGGACTGAATATTGTACCTTGAAACATGAGTTCCCAAAGGCTTTGACTTTCCTCGCTGTAGTAGTGGATAAACATCTCCGCTACGAGCGTGTAGCAGTGCGTCCGGGCCGTGCGTTCGATGCAGCAGCGATTCGCGAACGTGATCGTTCGGAAATTGAAAACCTTGAAAAAGGTGGGCCAATTGTGGCGGCTGATTATTATGTGCTTAACAATGGCACCGTGGAAGAGTTGCAAGAAGCTACTGACAAAGTTTTGAAAGAAATTGAATTTTAGCGTCACGACGTTCGTCGTCGTTTTTTGGTGGGAGTCCAGTTTTTTCTGAGTATTCGTTAAAGATATCTAGACCATCTTTAATTGGGCCACTGTAGATTGGCTCTAAATCATAGACGCTCCAAAAAACAGTATATAAATCTGGAGTGTTGGTAGCATAGAATTCCATGGCCTTTTTGGTAGCGCGAATAAATTCTTCTTCTGTGGCTTTGCTGTGACGCCAGGAACGACCGCCAAGGAAATGTTCCGTAACGGTAGGGCTGGTGGCGATCATAAGCAGCATGGAATCGTAATTTCCGGCTTTTAACATACCAATTAATATACCTTCAATTTCTGGCGCGAGCAAAGTGACGTCTAGAATAATATCGTAACCTTGCTTGGTGAGCGCATTGAGGCTTAAAAACATCATGATAGTAGAAAATTCGTCGGTCTTTTTACGAAGATTTTCGGCGCCGTAGGCGGCTTCTATTTCCCTTTTGTATGGGTGGTAATCCACGAAACGGCGAGCGGCAACGAGTACCGGTTCTAGGCTTTTCTTTTTGCAATATTCTTCAACGGCTGGGAGAATTTGAGAAGTTTTACCGGAGCCAGAAAGACCAGCAACACGAATAAGCTGGTGATTGGTAGTTTTGCCTTTGGTAAAATCTTGGATAATCTTGGTTAGAATCTCTGGATATTGTTCTAAATCTACTTGCCATTTAGGATCAACATCGCTAGGCCAGTGGGCCTTCATGTATGCTACGACTTGTTCTAATTTTTGTGAATCACTTTCAGGCATCTTTCACTCTTTCTAACTTCAATCTTATTAATATTTTCAAAGGTCTGGTATTCACCCTCGGCTTGAAGCTCGACGGTGGCTGGATTTTTGAATTCTAGTTTGTCGCCTTTGGTGTCATCGCCCGGCGTGCGAAAAAGAATTGAGCGGGCCATAAGAATAAATAGCCTTGGGAAGCTGATGGTTTTTAGGGCTTTGCTTCGAAAGATTTCTGGGCGCTGATAATCGCGACCGCCTTTCATCACGCGACACATAGACTTGCCATTAACTGCAGCGTAGTCGGAAGCTTTTTTAACGGTCTTTTCGCCATTGATAGTAAATTCTGGAAGGAAGACTTTTTTATGGCGATTCTTAAAATACCATTTAGCGAGTTCGATGTAGGAACGCCAGGAACTTTTGTGCCCCTTCTGCATGTATTTTCTGAACTTAGGAGCGTCGAAAAGCTCGACAGCCTCAGCAGTCATGCCAATGGTGACATAGCATGTGGCATAGCGCCAAAATTTGCCGTCTACGTAGATTTCTAGTGGGTATAGTTCGATTGGGTTTGAAGCTAGATTTATATTTTTCTGTTTCATGGTACCAAGCGTACGGGCAAGATCATTGAAATTACCATACGGTAAAACAGCAAGCGTGGCGGCCTTTTTAGACTCCATAATAGCATTCGCGGTGATAGCAGCAGTGGCATCGCCACCAACAGCAAAGCATAAATCACCGTCTTTGATTTTGTCTTTGAGACGCTTTACGTTGTTCTCAAAACCAATTTTTTCTACGGTATATTCATCTAGCTCGTAACCCTCAAAAAACTTATCACGATCGTCTAGGATGTCTTTTTTGACGCGACGATAATTAGAAGAATTTGGGTTATAGACTAAGACTAGACGTGGCATCTAACTTCCTAACGTTGGGAGGATCCATTGTGCTATAGCGTAGACGAAAGCGTACGCAACGAGGCCGATGATAATTTCAAAGAGACGACGCTTGGCTTTTCTGGTTTGTTCTTCGTTCCCACCGGCGGTGAGATATTGGAGGCCGACAATAACGATACCGATAATACCAACGACACCAATCAGAACGGACATGATGTTGACGACCAGTTGAATAACGCAGACGATGCTACTGCCTTTACCGTTATCGTCATTACAACTTTTTAGGATGGCGGTCTTTTCACCTTCGCCATATTTCCCTTCCGTATCGGCATATGCTGGTATAGTTTGAAGTGCTGGGGCAACCATGCCGAAGCCCATCATCACAACCATAATAGCGGTAGTGATTTTTTGAATAAGTTTTTTCATTTCGTCCTCCTTTATTTTAGATATTCGTGCAATTTTTTAGTGTCTTTGTTCTTGCGAAGTTTGGAAAGAGCCTTGGCCTCAATTTGGCGGATACGTTCACGGGTAACATCAAACTCAGCGCCAACTTCTTCTAGAGTATGTGGGCGACCGCCACCAATACCAAAGCGGAGGCGGATAATCTTTTGTTCCCTATCAG
>JAEEGL016463676.1_pt1 | contig 11759 bp, 9 predicted proteins | sample 9134231 | NCBI WGS metagenome assembly JAEEGL01 (sample SAMN16246548, study PRJNA631951) | gut metagenome | biome: gut microbiome; feature: rumen; material: fiber-attached | host: Bos | place: Iran: Karaj | collected 2018-10
ATAATTTCACCACTGGTAGGATACTCAAATCCTCCAATCATTCTAAGTGTAGTTGTCTTACCACATCCAGAAGGACCTAGTAGAGTTACAAACTCGTTTTCGTAGATATCTAATGAAAGATTGTCTACAACGCAATTATCACCATAATACTTTATGATATTGCGTAATTCGATAATAGGCTTATTCACCCTTAGTTTACCGAACCGAAAAGATTTGGGTTTCTTTTCGTTGCTTCCTTTCCTAAAAAAATTTATTATGTAAAATTTCTTGGCTTGTAACTTGGATATTATTTATTTTTACCATTAACGCCCCAAACATTGTCACTAAATAAATGACGATAATTATTATATAGATTTTTTTCAAAAAAACAATAGAAATTTTTAAAAAAATTAAATTAAAGAAAAAAAAGATTATTGACTAATCTTTTTCTCTTTTTGACCCTTAATTGTAACAGTCATATTATCTTCTACAGATGATGTAATAAACGCATTAGATCCAATTGTAGTATTTTTACCAATAATAGTTTCTCCACCAAAGATAGATGCACCTGAATAAATAGTAACATCATCCATAATTGTTGGGTGACGCTTTGTTCCTTCAAGCATGTGTCCCTTTCTTAATGATAGGGCACCTAAAGTAACACCTTGATAGATTTTAACTCTTTTACCAATGATACATGTTTGACCAATAACAATACCTGTTCCATGGTCAATAAAGAATGATTCATCTATTTGAGCTCCTGGGTGAATATCAATACCAGTTTTAGAGTGAGCATATTCAGATAAAATTCTTGGAATCATTGGAACTCCAATTTCATATAATACATGAGCTATTCTATAAACAAAGATTGCTAAAAGACCTGGATAGCATAAAATAATTTCAGTTAAATTTGTTGCGGCAGGGTCTCCATCATAAATAGCTTTAACATCTGTTTTAATTAAATAATCAATGTGAGGTATTTCATTTAAAAATGTTTCTACTACTGCATCTGACATTTTTACGCAATCAAAACAGCCATCTAATCGAGATGCTGCGTTTAATAGCTTCTTTAAATCAGATTTAATGCATTGAACCTTTTCATCAAGATAATTTGATAAATCATCAAAATCTTCCATATAGCCCGGGAAAATTAAGCATCTTACAGAATTTATAAAGCACTTTATATCATCATAGCTAATAACATCTATAACTTTTTCTTGATTCTTTTTTTCTTCTAACCATTCTTTAAATTCCATTGTATCACCCTTTGTAAATCATTAATGTAATTTTAGCATTAATGAATTTTCTTTTCAACAATTTAAATAACAAAAAATATCCTTATTTTTTATCATATAAATATTTTAAATATATTAAATATTTAGTATAATTAAAAATGTTTGAGGTATTTAAAAATGAGAACTATAAAACCAGAGATAATAACTAAAGAAATTGAAAGACTTTCAATAGAGGCTGCAACTTTTATTGAGTCTGATGTCTTAAATTGTATTAAGAAGGCTAAGGAATTAGAAGCTGGCCTTTCTAAATCAATTTTAGAACAAATTATTGAAAATGATGAGATTGCATCTAATGAATTTGTTCCTATGTGTCAGGATACTGGCATAATGATTGTTTTTGTTGAAATAGGAAATGAAGTTTTTATTGATGGTGATATTAATGAAGCAATAAATGAAGGTGTAAGACGAGGCTATATTAATGGCTATTTAAGAAAAAGTGTAGTCAAATCACCTCTTGATAGAATAAATACAAATGATAATACTCCTGCCATTATTCATATTAAGCATGTATTAGGAGATAAATTAAAATTAACTGTTTGTCCTAAGGGTGCTGGATCTGAAAATATGAGTAAGGTTAAAATGCTTGTTCCTGCTGATGGTATTGAAGGAATTAAAAAATTCGTAAAGGATACTATCTTAGAAGCTGGAGGTAGAGCTTGTCCTCCTTTAGTTGTCGGAATTGGTATTGGCGGAAATTTAGAAAAGGCATGCTTACTTGCTAAAGAAGCCTTATTAAGAGATATCGATGATGAATCAGAAGATTTAAGTGCTAAAAAGCTAGAAAAAGAATTATTAAAAGAAATAAATGAGCTAAATGTAGGTCCTATGGGATTAGGTGGTAAAACAACAGCTTTAGCTGTAAAAATCAATCTATATCCATGCCATATAGCATCCTTACCAGTATGCGTTAACCTACAATGTCATGCATCACGTCATAAGAAGGTGATATTATGATTATAAGATATCCAGAGGATAAAGAGCTTTTAAAGAATATAAAGGCTGGAGATGTAGTCGAATTTTCAGGTATCATTTATACATCTAGAGATGCTGCTCATATAAGATTTGAAAATTTAATAAATAATAATGAAAAATTACCTGTAGATTTTAACGATTCATTTATATATTATGCAGGTCCTACTCCAACAAAGCCTGGTAGAGTTATTGGTTCTATTGGACCAACTACTTCTTCTAGAATGGATAAATTTGCCTACCTTATGCCTAAAATGGGTGTTGTAGGAACAATTGGAAAGGGCCCTCGTTCTCCTGAATGTACAAAATATTATATCGATAATAAGATATTATATTTTATTACTACTGGTGGCTGTGGAGCTTTACTAGCTAAATCTGTAAAGGAAGCAAAAGAAATTGCCTTCTTAGATTTAGGTCCTGAATCTATTAAGAAATTAAGAGTTGAAGGATTTAAAATGATTTGTGCAATAGACTATTTTGGAAATAATATATTTGAAAGGAAAAATTAAAAATGGGATTAAAGGAAGATTCATTAAAACTACATGAACAAAATAAAGGAAAGCTTGAAATCAAATCAAAGGTTAAAGTAGAAAACCAACATGATTTATCACTAGCATATACTCCTGGTGTTGCCTATGCTTGTAAGGAAATTGAAGCTGATAAGGAAAAAGCTTATATTTATACATCTAAGGCTAATATGGTTGCGGTAATATCTGATGGTTCTGCAGTATTAGGATTAGGAAATATTGGTCCTTATGGAGCTATTCCTGTTATGGAAGGAAAATCTATATTAATGAAGGAATTAGCTGATGTAGATTCAATTCCTATTTGCTTAAAAACTCAAGATGTTGAAGAAATTATAAAAACATGTAAATATCTAGAACCTACATTAGGTGCAATTAATCTAGAAGATATTTCAGCACCACGCTGTGTAACAATTGAAAGAAGATTAATTGAGGAAATGGATATTCCAGTATTCCATGATGATCAGCACGGTACTTCTATTATTGTTGCGGCTGCATTCTTAAATATTGAAAGATTTACAAAAAGAAAGCTTAAAGATTTAACACTTGTTATGTCAGGTACAGGTGCTGCAGGAAGCCAAGTTGCAAGAATGCTTAAAAAAATTGGTGTAGGAAAAATTTATGCCTATGATATTACTGGTGTAATTGATAAGAAAAAATATAATTCATACAATTTCTTAATTAAGGAATTAATTGATGATGGTATTTATGATACGCCAGATAATCATGATAATACCTTAGCTTCTATTTTAAAGGGAGCTGATGCCTTTGTTGGTGTTTCAGCACCTAACCTTGTAACAAAGGAAATGGTTAAAACAATGAATGATAAGCCAATCATTTTCGCAATGGCTAACCCTACTCCTGAAATATCATATGATGATGCGGTTGAAGCTGGAGCTTATATTGTAGGTTCAGGAAGATCTGATTATCCAAATCAAATCAATAACGTATTGGCATTCCCAGGACTATTTAAGGGTGCATTACAGGTTAGAGCAAGAAAGATTAATGAAGAAATGAAGCTTGCTGCAGCAAAAGCTATTTCATCTATTATTTCAGATGATGAATTAAGATGTGATTATATTGTTCCAGGTGCATTTGATAAAAGAGTTGTTCCAGCTGTTGCTAAAGCTGTTGCTGATGCAGCAATTAAAACTGGAGTTTCAAAACTATATAAATAAGAAAAATAAAAAGGCTAGACTCTAGCCTTTTTTTCATCGTTTTCGAATAATTCAATTTCAGTTTCTTCTTTTTCTTTTTCTAATTCTTCTTCTGTAACTGTATCATCTTTAAATATATCAGTATTTTTAACAGCCATGTAGATTGGTTCATAAATTAATACTGCTAAGAATACACTTATTAATCCTGTAATTAATGAGCCTGGAATCTTAGATGTTGCAGTAATTAATGATTTTTCAAAACCATCTAATAGAATACCTTCTAAGAACCATCTTAATAAGAATTCACCAATAATATTAACTAATACAGCAATAGTAATTGCGAATAATGCAGCTTGTCTTCTTGTTGAGAATTTCTTTGAAAATATTGCAGCTAATGTTGAACCAACTAAGAATATTCCAGAAAATATTGGAATATAAACAGATATCTTTACATCCTTACCACTATTTAAGAAATTACTAATAGTGCTGTTATATCCTGTTTTAAATGAAAATTCATTTTTAGTACCAACAATAAAGAATATTAAAGATGTTACAAATAATATAGTAAATATGCTTACTGTTATATACATTAAAACATTTACTTTTAATTTCTTCTTCAAAATTAATCTAAATAAAGAACCTACTATAAAGCCAATAATAAACTTTAATATAAATGTTCTTAGGATTGTTGAAGTCTTTCCTGCATAATTAATCAAATCATATATTCCCATTCCTAAAGAACCAACAGCGCCACCTTCAACACCACCTAATAGTAATGCTGCAATAATCATTACAAAATTACCTAAATGAACAAAATCTCCAGCTGGCATTCTTATTTGAAGATATGTTGCTGCACAACATAGTGCAGAGAATATAGCTACAATTACAACTTTCTTTAATAAAATATCACTTTTCATATGTATCACCCTTTCTTAATACAATTGACATTATACAACTATGTTGGTTATATAAAAATACTCAGTTTTGATATTTTTTATGATACCAGATTAAGTTGAAAGAAAAGAGCTCCGAAGAGCTCTTTATTAATCTTATTCAGTTACTTCCTCTTCAACTACTTCTTCATTGTCATGGAAGATCTTAACAGCTGTAGAATTTGTTGCCATTAATACCTTTAATGCATCAGCATCGAAGTATTCAGCAAATATCTTTAAGCTTCTATCCATAGCACCACGAGCCTTAACATGGATAACATTACCTTCTCTTACAATATGTAATGATTTTAATACATCGATTGTAACTTCTTCACCTTCAACGAAGTGAGCACATAATGTATCTAAGTAAACTGTAGCACGAACTTCCTCTTCTTCTAAAGGTTCGCCTTGAATAGCTGGAATGTAATCTTCAATATTATCAGGAATTCCATCAGGAAGTGATGATACTGTCATAGGCTTACCCATAACATCTCTTGATAATCCTAGCTTACCTAAAATAGCTTCACCATTTGGAATTAAATCAGCAGTGTAATCTGTTGGTTCGAATCCTCTCTTTGGTTTAACACCACGAGCAGCCATTAATAAGTCAACTAATTCCTTAAAGTACTTTAATCCTCTTGGAGAACGTACCTTAATCATTGTTGGAACTTCAACATATTGCTTCTTAGCGCTCATATCTCTGTAATGATACTTAGAGCCCTCTAAGCTTGATGGATCAATTGCTAAGAATACCTTAACAGCCTTACCACCTAATGCTACCTTAGCAATTAAGCCTTTATATCTGAATGTTTCGCATCTAGAAGAATATCTTCCTTTTGCACGATACATTACTAAGTAATTCTTAATTTCTGAATAATAATCCTTTGTTTCAGGTAAAGCATACATTAATTTAGAATTGAACTTTGTTCTAATCTTCTTTGGTTTACCTTCAGCATCTAATACTTCAAAGTCATTAACTAATACGCTAGACATCTTAGGTTCTTCAGGTTTAGCTTCTTCTTGAACTTCCTCTTGAGCTTCTTCAGTTTCTTCTAAAGCATCAGCATCTTCAGAATCTTCTTCATCTTCAGCTTCAGCTTCGTCTTCTTCCTCTTCTTCATCATCAGGAACTTCAACGACAACTTCAACATCAGCGTTTGGATCTACTTCGTATTCTTCAACTACTTCTTCATATTCTTCAGGTTCGCCTTCGACAACTTCTTCAGTTGGTTCTTCTTCAACGACCTCTTCAACAACCTCTTCAGTTGGTTCTTCTTCAACAACTTCTTCAGGTTGTTCTTCTTCAACAAATTCTGCACCTAAAGCTTCAGCTTCTTCAGCAGAAATTTCATTACCATCTTCATCTACATAGATGATTTCTTCTTCAACTTCTTCACCTTCAACTGGTGCTTCAATTTCATTACCATCTTCATCTACATAAATAACTTCTTCTTCAACTTGAGGTTCTTCAACAACTTCTTCTACAACTTCTTCAGTAGGTTCGCCTTCAACTACTTCTTCAACAACTTCTTCAGCAGGTTGAGCTTCTTCTTGAACTTCCTCTTGAACTTCCTCTTGAGGTTGTTCATCTTCTTGTTCTGCTTGAGCTTGTTGAGCCTTTGCCTCTTCATTTGCCTTTATTGTAGCTGCAAGCATATCTTCAATCATAATACCTTGGTAATTCTTTAATCTCATAATTTGAGTAATACCAGCAACAATTGCAAATACTGCAAATACACATAAAGCAATAAATGGAATAATTGGATCAAATAAATTGTTAATATTCTTATATACAAAGATTGCTAGAGGAATACAATAAATTACGATGTGTGAGTTAATAGAAACTACTGCATCAACCTTTTCAATTTCAGGTGATTTTAAATTCTTTAAGATTACTAATAATAAGCAATTTAATACTAAAATTGACATTAATACGATTGAAGCAATCATATCCATATTAGCAACATTTAAGAAGTTATCTAACTTAAATAAATTTAATAAATATGGGAATGTATTCTTATTGTAAGTTGTATATGCAAAGAATAATGCTAAGCATGATGCAACAATGAATGCTATTAAAATTGAATGACATGAATAAACTTGTGCAAAATATCTATTAGCCTTTAACTTACTTGACTTATAGTTACCAGTAAATGTAAAGCCTCTAAATAATAATGATGCAATAAGTGAACCATATACTACTAATAAATTTCCTACAACAGTTTTATTATCGATTAAAGCATAAGTTAATACTAATGTTAAAGCAATGAATAAAATGAATAATAATTCATCGATAAAGTTAGCATAAGTTGATGTTTTATTAATAGAAATAGCAATTGTTGTAATAAAGATAATTATTGCAGCAATAACACCGAATTTGCTAACATATTCAATAACATATGCGTTATTTCTAAAATAATAGAAAGCTACGAATAAACCTAAAGCAATTAATGCTGAACAAATTGGATTAAATGAGTTAGCTAAAGCACCAACATATCCATTAATACCAACACGGTCATTAACTTCCTTTTTACCGATTAATCTAATCAATACTTCAAGTAATGATAAACCGCCTGCACCAAAAATAACATATAATTCATAATCGTTTGGAAACTTTTGTGTTAGGAACATTAATCCATAGCCTAAACCAACGCCTAAAATGTTAGATAATCTAAAGGCATCGATTAAGCCAACCTTAGAAGTTTTTAAGCCAATTAAACCAGCAACTGCAAGTGCAATATATGCAGCTAAAGCTATATTTTTAATCGCAAATCCTATTACGCTATCAGATTCTTTTACGAATTGGAAAATTGAATCATTGTAGCTTAAATAAGAAACAATAGCAAGTGCGAATCCTAGTATAATTACAGGAAAAAAGCCTACTGATTTCTTAAAGGCTGAAAAGTAATTCTTTTTCATTTTTTATCCTCTCCTTTGTTAAAAAACACATACTTTTCTTCATTTTATTATTTTTTTCGTTAAATTGCAATAATTCTTACAGCCTTTTTTTGCAAAAACATGCGTTTTTTACGAAAAAAGTGGGGGTTAACCCACTATTTCTCTAGTTTTTCAAATTTTTCTATTATCTTACCAACTAATGGATGTCTTACCACATCATTTTTATCAAAAACAATTAATCCTACCTCATTTAAATCTGATAATAAATTAGCTGATATCTTCAATCCTGATTTTTTACTGCTTGGTAAATCAACTTGGGAAATATCACCAGTAACTACCATTTTTGAATTAAAACCAAGTCTAGTTAAAAACATTTTTAATTGGTCGATTGTTGCGTTTTGTGCTTCATCTAAGATTATAAATGCTTTTTCTAACGTTCTTCCTCTCATGTATGCTAAAGGGGCAATTTCAATAACCTGCTTTTCTATAAGCATTTGAGTTTGTTGAACACCTAACATATCATATAATGCATCATATAAAGGTCTAAGATATGGATCTACCTTTTCCTTTAAATCTCCTGGTAAAAAGCCTAGTGATTCACCAGCTTCTACTGCAGGACGTGTTAATATGATTCTTTCAATATTTCCCTTTTTTAATTCTGTTACAGCATAGCATACCGCAAGATAAGTTTTACCTGTACCTGCTGAACCTATAGAAAATATTAAATCCTTTTTCTCTAATGTTTTAATATATTCATTTTGCTTAAGTGTTTTAGCATAAATTGGCTTATTATTAATTGTATGACCAATGACCTTTCTTTTATTAATGAATTCTAAATATTCATCAATTAATTCATTTTCTACAACACTTTCAACATAATATATATCTCTTAATCCTATTGAAAGGCCCTTGTTTGCCATTTCAATTAAGATTTTAAATACATTCTCAAGCTTTCCTATTTTTTCATCATCCTCTAGATTAGTTAAAATAGAATCCCCATGAATATCAATAGAAGCTTCATATATTTCTTCTAAAGCCTTTAAATTTTCACTACCAGCACCAGCTATAGTTTTACAAACCTTAGCATCATCTATAACTACGTTTAATTTCAAAAAAACTACCTCCTAAATTCCATCATTTCGTGGCTTGTTGGATGTGGAAATGATAAATAATACGCTTCAAGTGAATAATCCTTAAAATCACCTGTTCCATTATATTTAGAATCTCCATATAAAGGATGACCTATTGAAGCCATTTGACATCTAATTTGATGGAATCTCCCTGTTTTCAATTTTATTAATAAATCAGTAACTACTGTATTATTAATCTTTCTTATTTTGTCTGTTTTATAGTAAAGTATTGCTTCTTTACCATTCTTATCAATATAAGACTTTAATTCCTTTTCATCTTTTCTTAAATAAGATTTTAATTCCTTATAATCTTCTTCATTAACCTCACCAATAACTGTAGCCTTATAATACTTATTAAACTCATGATTTAGTATAGCCTTATTAAGTCTTTCTGCAGCCTTTGATGTTCTTGCGAAAACCATTATGCCCTTAGTATTCATATCAAGTCTATGAACTAATCCTAAATAGACATTACCAGGTTTATTATATTTTTCTTTAATATATTCCTTTAAAAGGGTTAACATATCAGGCTTCCCAGATGAATCAGCCTGAGATAATATACCTCTTGGTTTATAACAAACAATAATATGATTATCCTCGTATAAAATATCTAGATTAATCATCAAGTGAACTCCTTATACTTTCTATTAATTCAACAGTTTCATTATTTAAAAATGAAGTTCTATTAAATATTAAATAAACATTTTGTGATGCTTCAAAATTAAATAAATTAACCTTCTTTAATATTCCTTGTTCTAATTCAGTTTTAATAGATTCCTCATAAACAAATCCTAAAGCATCATAATTTAAGATTTGATTGACTAATGTATGAACACAGTTACCATAAATAATAATATTATTCTTAAATCTTAAATTCTTATCTCTTAATGCTTCTGATGTTGATCTAAAAAGACCTGAATCTTCGCTTCCTAAAACAATAGTTGCCTGATTAGCTAAATCTCTTGTAATTTTATCAATATCCTTATATTGACCATCAGCCTTACAAACAACGCATAAATTAGCCTTAGTAAGATAGAATGAATCATAAATTGAAGAATCAAATGAATTATCAATAATTGCAAAATCGATTTGTCCTTCTCTAAGCTTATTCATAATTATTTCATAATTATATTCAAATTGATTAAGTCTAACTTTTGTATTTTTTAGATTTTCTTGGAAATGAGGTAACTCATTTATGCAAAATGCTGTCATAGGTGTCATTGCAAAATTAGCAATGATTCTATTTCCTTGCTTAGATAAAGCAGCTTCAAATTGATTAAAATGCTGAATAGCGATTTGAGCATACTCCTTTAGCAAAATACCAGCCTTTGTTAATTCAAAAGTCTTAGTATCCTTAAATAAGGTGATATTATTATCAGATTCTAAGGATTTGATATGATGAGTTACAGCTGGTTGTGTTATATAAAGTTTTTTTGCAGTGTTAGTATAGCTTTTTTCTTCTAATAAAGTTAAAAAAGTCTTAAGCCTAGTATCAACCATTTTCTTACTCCCTAATTATAAATAAAATCTATCTAATGTTTATATTATATAAATTATTTTTATAATTGTCAATTTATTATAATTAGAATTTTGATTTTTCCTATTATTTTAGAAAAAAAAGAAGGTGTTTACACACCTTCAATTATTAATTAGAGAAAACTGAATTTAGAATTTGAGAAATGTGATTTACAGGAACAATCTCCAATACATTTCTTACTTCTTCAGGAATATCTTCTATATCTCTTTCGTTTTCTTCAGGAATAAAGATTTTCTTTAATCCTGAACGAGATGCAGCAATTGATTTTTCTCTTAAACCACCAATAGGAAGAACAGAGCCTCTTAAAGTGATTTCACCAGTCATACCGATATGACAATCAACTGGCTTACCAGATAAAGCTGATACTAAAGCTGTAGTTAATGTAACACCAGCTGAAGGACCATCCTTAGGTACAGCTCCTTCTGGAACATGGATATGAACATCATTATTAGTTAATGTTTCTTTTGTAATACCATATTCTTCAGCATGAGCCTTAACAAATGAGAATGCAGCAGTTGCAGATTCCTTCATAACATCGCCTAATTTACCAGTTAGGATTAAACCACCCTTACCTGGATATGTTGTTACTTCGATATCTAATGTGTCGCCACCAAATGATGTATAAGCTAAACCAGTTACAACACCAACTTGGTTCTTTTCTCTATTCTTATTATTAGTAAATCTAATCTTTCCTAAGAAATCTGGAACATTCTTTTCAGTTACTTCAACCTTCTTTTCATCATCGATTAAAATCTTAGTAACTGTCTTTCTGCAAATAGTAGCAATCATACGATTTAATTCACGAACACCAGCTTCTCTAGTGTAGCTTCTAATGATTTCATACATTGCTTCATCAGAAATTGATAATTGTTCAGGTTTTAAGCCATGTTCTTCTAAGTTTCTTGGAAGTAAATGCTTAAAGCCGATATTGAACTTTTCAATTTCAGTGTAGCTTGAAAGTTCAATGATTTCCATACGATCACGAAGTGGTCCAGGAATTCCTGATAAATCATTAGCTGTAGTAATAAACATTACTTGACTTAAATCATATGGTTCTTCTAAATAGTTATCTGAGAAGAATTTATTTTGTTCAGGGTCTAATACCTCAAGCATTGCGGCAGCTGGATCTCCTCTGTAATCAGCAGTCATCTTATCGATTTCATCAAGTAAGAATACTGGGTTTACAGTACCTGCATCCTTCATACCCTTTAAAATTCTTCCTGGTAAAGCACCAATATATGTTCTTCTATGACCTCTAAGTTCAGATTCATCGCGTACACCACCTAAAGATTGCTTTTCGAATTTTCTTCCTGAAGCTTGACTAGTATATTTTGCTAA
>JAEEGL016480179.1_pt1 | contig 11759 bp, 7 predicted proteins | sample 9134231 | NCBI WGS metagenome assembly JAEEGL01 (sample SAMN16246548, study PRJNA631951) | gut metagenome | biome: gut microbiome; feature: rumen; material: fiber-attached | host: Bos | place: Iran: Karaj | collected 2018-10
ATGCCCTTCAGCGGCAGGTAGTAGTTCATCATGGAGAACATGCCCTTCTTCATCTCGCCGCCGTACCAGGTGTTCAGGATGACCTGCTCGCGGCTGGTGACGTTGAAGGCGACGCAGGTGTCGCTCCTGAGGCCGAGTTCTGCATAATTCTCGACCTTGGCCTTGGAAGCGCAGTAAACCACGAAGTCGGGTTCCTGGTCGAATTCCTTCTGGTTCTTCGGACGGATGAACATGTTGGTCACGAAGTGAGCCTGCCAGGCGACCTCCAAGACGAAACGGACCTTCATGCGGGTGTCCTTGTGCGTGCCGCAGAAACCGTCCACGACGAAAAGGCGCTTGCCGCTGAGCTGCTGCTGGGCGAGCTTCTTCACGGTCTTCCAGACCTTCTCGGACATCGGATGGTTGTCATTCGGATATTCGGGGGTAGTCCACCACACCTCGCCGGGAGCACCTTCCTTGCTGGTCTTGTCATAAACGATGTACTTGTCCTTGGGAGAACGGCCGGTATAGATGCCGGTCATCACGTTGATGGCGCCGAGCTCGGTCACCTGACCCTTGTCAAATCCTTCGAGTCCGGGTTTGGTTTCCTCATTGTAAAGGACCTCATACGTGGGGTTGTAGAGGATTTCCTTCACGCCCTTGATGCCATACTTGGCCAGATTGATGTTTGCCATAATTATACGGGTTTAAAGTTTAATTCTTTAATTTTGCAAATTTATTAATAATTCAGAACTTTTCCAATTAAGCACCTTATCTTTTTGTCAAAAAATACTTACCTTCGTACCATGACGCCGAAAGAGGTCCTGAAGACATACTGGGGATACGACGGATTCCGGCCCATGCAGGAGCGCATCATCGAAGAGGCGCTTGCGGGACGGGACGTCCTGGCCATCCTCCCCACGGGAGGCGGGAAGTCGGTGTGCTTCCAGGTGCCGGCCCTGATGAAGGACGGGCTGGCCCTCGTCGTGACCCCCCTCATCGCCCTGATGAAAGACCAGGTCCAGAACCTCGCCGCCCGCGGTATCCGGGCGATCGCCGTCCACGCCGGAATGAGCCGGCATGAAGTGGACCTGGCGCTGAACAACGCCACCTACGGCGACTGCAAGTTCCTCTATCTCTCCCCCGAACGGCTTCAAACGCGCCTGTTCCAGAGCTATCTGCCCGTCCTGAACATCTCCTACATCGTCGTGGATGAAGCGCATTGCATCTCGCAGTGGGGCTATGACTTCCGGCCGGAATACCTTCAGATCGGGGCGCTCCGCGGCAACGTGGACGCGCCGGTCATCGCCCTCACCGCCACCGCCACGCCCGCCGTGGCCGACGACATCATGGACCGGCTGGGGTTTCAGGAGAAGAACCTTCTCAAGAGCGGCTTCGAACGGCCCAATCTGTCCTACATCGTACGCAACTGCGAAGACAAGGCAGGGCAGCTGGTCTCCATCTGCAACGGTGTTCCCGGGACCGGCATCGTGTATGTCCGCAACCGGAAGAAGGCCGAGGAAACGGCCGCCCTGCTCCGCGCCGAGGGAATCTCCGCCTCCTTCTACCACGCCGGCGTCAGCACGCCCGTCCGGGCCCTCCGCCAGGAGGATTGGAAGGCGGACCGCACACGCGTGATGGTGTGCACCAACGCCTTCGGGATGGGTATCGACAAGCCCGACGTCCGGTTCGTGGTCCATTTCGACGTCCCCGACAGTCCGGAGGCCTACTTCCAGGAAGCGGGCCGCGCCGGACGCGACGGGAAGCCCTCCTACGCCGTCCTCCTGTGGAACGACGGCGACCGGAAACGGCTGGCACAGATAGAGAAAGTCTCCTTCCCTTCCCTGGAATACATGGAAGACATCTACCACAAAGTCCATATCTTCCACCAGATCCCGTACGACTCCGGAATGGGACGGCAACTGAAGTTCGACATCCCCGCCTTCTGCAAGCACTACCACCTGCAGCAGGCTTCCGTCTATTACGCCGTCAAGTATCTGGAACGGGAGGGACACTGGACCTTCAACGAGGATCTCGAGATCCAGACGCGGGTGCAGGTAACGGTGGACCGGGCGAATCTGTACGGTATCGAATTTCCGGACGAACGGATGGTTCCGCTGCTGGAAAACTTGATGCGCAGCTATACGGGCCTGTTTTCCTTCCCCGTCACCATCGACGAGGAATACGTCGCCGGGAAGTGCGGCATAACGGTGTCCGAACTCCGCCAGCTCCTGTACGGCCTGTCCGTCAACCACGTCATCAAATACATCCCGGCCGACCGGGCCGACGTGATCTACCTCCTCCACGACCGCCTGCAGCCGGGCAATGTCAAACTTTCCCCCGACCGGTACGAAATGCTCCGGAACGCCTTCCGCGAGAGGATGGAGACGATGCTGGAATATGCCGCCGAGGAAGACGAATGCCGTTCCCGCTTCCTCCTCCGTTATTTCGGTCAGGAAGACAGCGCCGATTGCGGCCGCTGCGACATCTGCCGCGAACGCGCGAAACGTCCGCAGGACCTGGCGGAGCGCCTGAAAGCCTTCATCAAAGCCCCTTATACCCTGGACAGCGTCCGGACCGCTTTCGGCACCGCCGACACGGCCTGGATGGACGTCCTCCGAAACCTCATCGACCGCGGCGAAGTGCCGCCCTATGAACTATGAAGAAAATGCTCTCCCTCCTTGCCGCGACCATCCTTGTCGCCTGTGGCGGAAAAGAACCCGCTTCCCAGCCGGAACCCCAACCCACCCCTACCCCCACCGACGTCCCGACGCCCGCTTTCGCCAAAGGCGCCGACATCAGCTGGGTGTCCGAAATGGAGAAATCCAGCAAGTCGTTCAAGAAACAGGACGGCACCGCCGCCGATATCATGGACGTTCTCAAAGACGTGGGAATCAATTCCATCCGTCTTCGGGTATGGGTGAACCCCACCGGCGGTTGGAGCGGGAAGGACGATGTCACGGCCCTTGCCGGCCGGGCGTACAAGGCCGGCCTGGCCGTCATGGTCGATTTCCACTACAGCGACTTCTTCGCGGACCCTTCCAGACAGACCATTCCCACTGCATGGGATGCCGACAAAGGCGACCTGGAGAAGATGGCCAAGCACGTGAGCGACCATACGACGGAGGTTTTGAAAGCGCTCAAGGACGCCGGCGTCACCCCGGCCTGGATCCAGGTGGGCAACGAGACCCGCAACGGCATGCTCTGGCCCACGGGGCAGCTCTGGACATCCTCCGGCGACATCCCGAACGGACGCGCCAATTTCGCCCGCCTGTACAATGCCGGCTACGACGCCGCCAAGGGAGTGTTCCCGGACGCCGTCGTAATGCCCCACCTGAACAATGCCTATGAGGACAATGCCTGGTGGTTCGACCAGATCAAGGCCGCCGGCGGCCGGTTCGACGCCATCGCCCTGTCTCATTATCCCCAGGCTGAAAGCAAATTCACCTGGCAGCAGTACAATTCCAAGGCGATTGCCCAGGTCAAAGCGCTGGCTGCGAAGTACTCCGTTCCCGTCTTCGTTTCCGAGGTGGGCGTCAAGACGCCCGCGAACGAGACCCTCGCCGCCCAGGTCCTATCCGAATTCATGGCGGAAGTTCGGAAAATCGACCGGTGCAAGGGCGTATTCTACTGGGAACCTGAAGTTTACGGTGGCTGGAAACCGGCCGTCTATACCTCCCTCAAATGGAACGCCTACGACATGGGCGCCTTCCTCTCCGACGGGCGACCGTCGGCTGTCATGAACGCATTCAAGAACTAAGTGGCTTCCAGCAAAGACATACTGCTCGGACAGATCCGGGGCGGCGGAACGCTCACGGGCGGGCAGCAGGTAAAGCTATCCCTGATCCTCAGCTATCCGGCCATTATCGCCCAGCTGTCCATCGTGCTGATGCAGTATATCGACACGTCCATGGTCGGGCACCTGGGGGCGGCGGCAGGCGCGTCCATCGGCCTCGTATCCACCTGCGCATGGCTTCTCGGGGGCTTCTGCGGTGCCTGCGGCAGCGGCTTTTCCGTCCAGGTGGCCCACCTGATCGGCGCCAACGACTTCAAGTCCGCCCGGGAAGTGCTCCGGCAAGCCCTGGTGAGCGCCCTGGTCTTCAGCGGATGCATCGCCCTTGTCGGGATGGCCGTTTCCGGCCCGCTCCCCCTCTGGCTGGGCGGGACGCCCGAAATCATCTCCGATGCCTCGAAGTACTTTTTCATCGTCGCCGCCTTCGTGCCGTTCATGCAGATTGACTGGATGTGCGCGTCCATGCTGCAGGTGAGCGGCAACATGAAGGTCCCCAGTCTCCTGAACATCGGGATGTGCGTCCTGGACGTATGTTTTAACTACTTGTTTATCTATGTATTGGACCTCGGCGTAGTGGGCGCTGCCCTGGGCACCGGACTGGCGGAGGTCGTCACCGCAGGCGCGATGCTGTATTTTACGGTGGTACGCTCTCCGGAACTCAGCCTCCGGCAGGAAAAAGGATCCTTCCGTCCTACCGGGAAGGTGCTGGGCAAAGCCGTGGACATCGGCGGTCCCATGGCCCTGCAGAACATCCTCATGCGCGGCGGATACATCGCATCTACCGTCATCGTGGCCCCGCTGGGCACCATCGCCATCGCTGCCAACGCCTTCGCGATTACGGCGGAGAGTTTCTGCTACATGCCCGGTTATGGCATCGCCGATGCAGCCACGGCCCTGGTGGGCCAGTCCGTCGGCGCCGGTCGCCAGGATCTCGCCAAACGTTTTGCGTGGATTACCACGGGGCTCGCGATGGGCATCATGTCCTTCCTGGCCATCCTCATGTTCATCTTCGCCCCGCAACTGATGGCCATGCTCTCCCCGGACGCCGAAGTCATCGCCCTGGGCGCACGGGTACTGAGGATTGAAGCCTTTGCTGAATTGGGTTATGCCGCTTCCATCGTCGCGTACGGCGCATGCGTGGGCGCCGGCGACACCAAGTGGCCCAGTGTCCTGAACCTCGTTTCCATGTGGCTGGTCCGCATCTTCCCTGCCATTTTCTTCACACGGATGTACGGCCTGGTCGGTTTCTGGATCTGCATGGCGATCGAACTCACCTTCCGGGGCACGGTCTTCCTCATCCGCCTTGCCCGGGGAAAATGGCTTAGATGATCCGAACCAGATAGTAGAACATCAGGAGGACGCGTCGCCTCAGGATCGCGTAGTCCAGGGAAGCCGCCACATCGTCGGCCTTGTTGGTACGGAGGGTGATTCCGGAAGTAAACATCACGGAAGGGATGCCCGCCTCCAGGAAAGGCTTCTGGTCGCTGATGCTGCGGTAGAAAAGACGCGTGAAATCCTTGCTTCCGTAATAGGAGAAATCCAAGTCCAGGCCGATGCCGGGGGTCATGTTGGCGATATGCAGGATGTCCCGGCGGCCGTCGGCGGGCTCGGAAAGCATGATCAGATAGTCCGGCCGGTTCCGGTGGATGGGAGCCTCGGTTCCGCCCACCTGGTCGATGTTCACCATCCGGTCGATGTCCTCGGGAAGGACCGCCCTACCGGTCTTCGGGTCGCGCAGGAGGCCGTTTTCAATCTCACGCCAGAGCTGCCGGGACCCGCCGAGGCTCTGCTCCTTGGCGTCCAGCGCCACAAAGATGAGGGTATGGGCATAGGTTTTTCCCAGATTCTGCAAGTGCTTGAACATCCGCGCCATCGTGAGCATGGCAGCGACTCCGGAGGCATTGCTGTCGGCCCCGGGGTAGACCGTACCGGACAACGTGCCCAGATGGTCGAAATGCGCGGCGACCACGACATATTTCGGCCCGCTCCCGGGAAGGAAACCCACGACATTGTGCGCTGTCCGGCCCGCATCCGTCCGGAAGCCCCGGTAGTAGCTCCCGTCGGCAGGAAGCAGTCCGCTGGACTTGAACTCCTGGCCGATGGCGGAGATGGCCCAGGTCGATCCCAGCGTCCCGGTTGCCCGGCCGGCGCAGAGGCTGTCCGTCAGGAAGGCGACGTGGTCGCGGAGCGCCGCCTCCCCCGCCAGATGCTCCGCGTTCTTGGCGCTGATGACATAACCTTTCGGCTGGGCGGCGGCGGAAACCGCCGAGACCAGCAGCAGGAAGGCGATATGTAAAAAATTCACTTTCATCCGTCGGACGGGCACAATTAATGCTTATCTTTGCATAATTGGGTGCGAAATTAGTCATTTCCCCCCGCATTTGAAAATTTTTCGGATGAAGCACGTGCGAAAACTGTTCCTGTGCCTTCTCGCCGTCCTGTGCGGCGGGCTTTCCGCCCGTGCACAGTACGACAAGGACGTGTTCATGTTCCGGGGCCGAAACGCCCTGGCGGAAGGCCGTCTGTCCGAAGCCGTTTCGCATTTCAACGTGCTCGCCCAGCTGGACACGACCGATTACTGGACCTTTTTCTACCGGGGCATCGCCAAGTATAACCTGGGCGACATCCGCGGCGCCCGGTCGGACTTCAACACCGCCGTCCGCCTGAACCCCATCTTCACGTCCGGCTATCATTACAGGGCTATCACCTCCAGCCGGTTCGGCGATTACGAAGATGCCCTGCAGGACCTTGAAAAGGCGATTTCGCTCCGTCCCGGCTCGGCCGGACTCTATTTTACGCGCGGGGTAACCTACTTCCTCAGCCAGCAGTTCGAGCCGGCGGTGAAGGACTTCGACAAGTATATCCGCCAGGAACCCAAGGATCCGTCTGCCTACCTGAACCGGGGCGCGTCGTACCTGTTCCTCGGCGACACGCTCAAGGCCATCAACGACTACAACAAGGCCATCAAGATCGACCGGTTCGAGCCGGAAGGCTATATCCGCCGGGGCCGCCTGCTCGCCGAGCGCGGGGACTATGATGCGGCCGTGAAGGACATGGACAAGGCCATCGAACTGGACAGCACGAATACACTGGCCTACTTCAACCGGGCCCTCCTCCACTCCGAACAGAGCCATTTGAACGAAGCGATGGCCGACTTGAACACGGTCCTGAGGCATGAACCCGGCAACGCTCTCACCCTCTATAACCGGAGCCTCATTTCCGCCCAGGTGGGAGATTTCGCGGCGGCCCTTTCGGACATGGACCGCGTCATCAACATCAACCCGAACAATGTGCTGGCCTATTTCAACCGGGCCGGCTTCTTCCTGGAGATGGGCCGCTGGGACGACGCCCTGGCGGACTACAACAAAGCCATCGAACTGTACCCCGACTTCGCCAAAGCCTACATGAACCGGGCTTACGCGGAACTCCAGCTGGGCATGAACCGGGCCTCCCGGGAGGATTACAAGACCGGCCGGAGGAAGGTGGCCGAGTATCGGGCAAAAAACGCGTCCGGCGCCGCCGAGTTTGCCGATACGACCAAGAAATACAGCTCCCTGCTGGCCCTGGACGCCGATTTCGCCAAGCACGACTTCGACGACGAGATGCTCCAGCACCGCGACGTGGACATCAACCTGAAACCCCTGTACAAGTTCACCCTGTCGGCGGGTCGCGACAATACCGTCTATGCCCTTGAACACCGGTACGAGAACCCGCTGCTGGAACGGTTCCTGGGGTCGCTGCCCCTGCCGGTGGTCGTAACCGCCGACGCCGCATCCATCCCGAAACCCACGCAGGAAGTACTGGACGAAGTCCTTTATGGCGGAAATGTTTCCGACGCCGCGAGGGAGTTCCTCGTCGCGCTCGCGGACATCGACCAGAAGCAGTACAACGCCGCCCAGAACCATTACGACCGGGCCATCGGATCCGAAGATGGCAGCGACCGTTACGATCTCTACTACAAGGCTTTCTATTATATGAACCGGGCCGTCCTGCGGGCGGAAATGATCGATTTCATCGCCTCCATCGAATCCAACGTCCAAACCCTGACGATGGACGACAAGGGCAACACCCGTGCCCGCGTCCGGGAGCAGGTAACGAGCCATTACGACTATTCCGAGGCCCTGGCCGACATGGAGCAGGCGGCGGCCATCCAGCCCGCCCTGCCCTACATCCAGTTCAACCTGGGCAACCTCTACTGCCTGTCCTCGCAACTGGTGAATGCAATCGAGAGCTACGGGAAGGCCATCGCTCTGTATCCGTATATGGGCGATGCGTATTTCAACCGGGGATTGGTGCTTATCTACCTGAAAGACAAGGAGAAAGGGTGTATCGACCTGTCCCGTGCCGGCGAACTCGGCATCGGAGACGCCTATAACGTGATTTCCCGGTATTGCGAGGAGGATCGGAACTGATGCGATTCCTGAGCTTTTCCAGCGGCAGCTGCGGCAACTGTTACCTGCTTCTCCACGAAGAGGAAGGATGCGCCGTTTCGGGGATCCTCATCGACGCGGGCGTTGGCATCCGCCGGATGAAAAAGATCCTGGAAAGCCTTTCGCTGGATTTCGACTGCTTCCAGAGCGTCCTCGTCACGCATGACCACGGAGACCACATCCGCAACCTCGGGTCCATCTGCAAGCGCCTCTCCAAGCCCGTCTATGCGACGCCGGTCCTGCATGAAGCCCTGGCCCGCCATCCGTTCACCTATCTGGAGATTACTGGCTGCCGACGCAATTTGTACCCGAATGTCTGGAATACCGTGGCGGAAGGATTTGAAGTACAGTACTTTGAAGTGCCTCACGACGCCACGCAGACTGTCGGCTACGCCGTCCGCTGCGAAGGCCGTCTCTTCGTCCTGATGACCGACCTCGGACACCTCACGGACGAGGCTATGGAATGGGCCCGGCAGGCCGACACGGTGGTGGTTGAATCGAATTACGACGTGGACATGCTGCTGGGAGGCTCCTATCCCCATTACCTGAAGATGCGCATCTGCCAGGGGGCCGGCCACCTGTCCAACGACGCCTGCGGCGAAGCCATCCGCCGCTTCATGCACCCGGGTCTCAGAAATCTCTTCCTCTGTCACTTAAGCGGCAACAACAACACCCCCCGTCTCGCCTACGACAATGCTGCCCGCGTCCTCGAAGAACTGGACATCGCCCCCGGCACCGTCCACCTCCGCGTCCTCGAGCGCGGCATCCCCTCCCCCCTCCTGATCCTGTAGATCCTTCCCCTCCGACAAAAAAAAGGCCGACTCTCAGGAGCCGGCCTTTCAGTTGCATCAAGACGGGGAATTACTCCTCGACCAGGGCGAAGTTCACGCCCTTCAGCTTGTTCCACTCGCCGCGGGTGAAGTCGGGCATCACAACCGGCATGGAGCCATGGTTGATGGAGACTTCGGTAAGTTCCACGAGGGAGCTCCATTCAGCGGCATCGTACACGTCCTGATCCAGCGGGAGACCGTGGTGCAGGCAGTAGATGAGGCGGTAGTCCATGATGAAGTCCATGCCGCCGTGGCCGCCCACTTCGCGAGCCTTCTCGGCGATGCCCTTGGAAATCGGGTGCTCGTAGGCAGCCATGAGGGCGTCGCGGTCGGCGTCGCTCATGTACTCTTCGGCATCGAGGTTGTCAATGGCCGTGAACTGGATGTTCTCGGAGCCGAGAGCCAGGCCTTCGTTGGGATACTTGTTCGCAAAGCCCTTGGTACCGGTCACCTGGTACATGCGGTTGTAAGGACGCGGGGTCACCACGTTGTGCTCCACCAGGATGGACTTGCCGTTGTGCGTGCGGATGCAGGTCATCGTGTTGTCACCGTTGGCATACTTCACGGCACCCTCGCCGTAACGCTTGTCAGCCATCGCCTGGCCGTTGAAGGCGTCGGTATCCATCGCGACCAGGACGTCCATCTTGTCTCCGCGGTGGATATTCAGGTCTTCGCAGATGGGGCCGATGCCGTGCGTAGGATACACGTCGCCGTGATGGTCCTTGTTGTAGGTCATCCGCCAGTCACCCTGGTATCTGTCCCAATAAGGCTCCAGGTTGTGGCAGTAGGCACCTTCCACGTGGACGATGTCTCCGAAAACACCCTGCTGGATCATGTTCAGGCAGGTGAGCTCAAAGAAGTCGTAGCAGCAGTTCTCCAGCATCATGCAGTGCTTGCGGGTACGCTCGGAGGTATTCACCAGGTCCCAGCATTCCTTGATGCTGGTGGCGGCGGGAACCTCGATGGCAACGTGCTTTCCATGCTCCATGGCATAGACGGCGATAGGAGTGTGAAGCTGCCACGGGACGGCCAGGTACACGAGGTCGATGTCCTCACGCGCGCAAAGCTCCTTGTAGCCCTCTTCGCCGGAATACTCCGCCGCACGGGCGATTCCGTGACGGTCAAGGATCTGCTGGGCGCTTTCCACGCGCTCAGGGAAGAGGTCGCAGAGGGCGACGATGGTGGCGTCCTCCAGGTAGCAGAAACGCTCCACGGCACCGGGGCCGCGCATGCCCAGACCGACAAAGCCCACGCGCACGTTCTCGATGGGGTCGCAGGCGAAGCCCAGCATGGACTGCTGGTCGGCCGGACGCGCCGGGGTGTTGTAAACGATCTGGTTATCCTTGATAGTATAACCGTACTCGTCCTTGTTCTTGTTACAGGACACGGCCAGCGCAACCAGTGCGAAAGTGGCCAGGATTGTGATTGTCTTTTTCATATTGGTTAACTGTGTTATTCAAGCATCATGCTGCGGAAATCGTCGATGTCCTTCTGGCTCACGCCGGCCACCTCCAGGAGGTATTTCTCCACACCTTCGGCGAAGGTGCCGCCAACAGTCTCGTCGGCCATCTTCCAGAAATAGGGGACCACTTCGCTGTAGACCCAGGCCTTCCGGGTATTCTTGAAGACAGGGGTCGGGTTGCCGTCCTTTTCCGAAGAGGATACGCTGTATCCGACGGGAGCGAAGTAAGTCACCTCATACGCCTTGCCGATATCGCCTTCACGGACGCCCAGCAGGCCCAGAAGCAGGATGTCCAGGGTACCGGTACGGTCACGGCCCAGCGAGCAGTGGAAGAACACGCCCTTGCCAGCCCGTAAGCTGTTGACTACGAACTCAAAGCACTGCTTGGTAAAATTGCCGTTCGCATCGCCCTTGGTAAGCATGTAGGTTCCGCCCTGTTCGATGCCGGGAGCGCAGAAGTCCAGTCCGGGGACCGCAGCCTTGGAAAGCCTGTCGCTGTTGCGCAGGTCCAGTTCCGCACCGATGCCCTGGGCAATCGCCTCCGGACCGCCTTCCGATACGGAGATCTCTTCCATGCGGCCGCCCCGGTAAAGCATCCGGTATTTGATGGTCTTTCCGTCCAGACCCTTCCAGCCACCCAGGTCGCGGCCGTTGCGGCAGCCGCCCTTGGCAGTCTTGCCCTTGAAATAAACCTGATGCAGGCTGCCGGTGGTGTTGAAACCACCCTCGGCAAGCACCTTGCCGCTGGCGGTGGTCACCTTGTAGGTGTACTGGTCGTTGGGCACCAGGTTAGTAAAGTTGACATAACGGGAACCTTCCTTCACGGTCGTTTCGGAGCTCCAGCCAAGCTTGTCGGCAAGGGTCAGCGTCATGTCGCCGGCCTCCATGTCCGCTTCGTTCCAGCGGATGCTGTAGCTCGTCGGCTTGTCGGACGTGGGTTCGTTACCCCAGTTGAACATCTTTCCGTTCGGATCCTCCACGCCGTTTTCATCGTATTTCTTCCCGTTGAATCCGCCATAGTAATCGAGAACCTTGGTAAAGGACCAGTCACGGTCGGGATAGGTCACCTCCGTCAGGAATTTCTCCACATTCGGATTGGTGGCCAGGACCGTCGCCCCGTCCGTGATTTCTTCGTCGGCTCCCATGAAGACATCGTGGGCCTGAGTAACCTTCACGGACTTCGTCAGGACATCGGCGAAAACATACACGGTAGCTTCTCTGGGCGCCGTGCCCGGATTCGCCTCCACCGTGAGCTTGACCGTAAC
>JAEEGL010088149.1_pt1 | contig 11758 bp, 7 predicted proteins | sample 9134231 | NCBI WGS metagenome assembly JAEEGL01 (sample SAMN16246548, study PRJNA631951) | gut metagenome | biome: gut microbiome; feature: rumen; material: fiber-attached | host: Bos | place: Iran: Karaj | collected 2018-10
ATAGAAGCTCGTTTCCGCGCCGCCTTGGAATTGTGCGAGCGTGAGCGGACAGCGGAGTAAGGCTGTTCCGGGCAAGTGTTGTGCATTTCCCTTGATTTTTGTCTTTTTCAGGTGGTATGCTATAAGTTATCATATTTACTTTGGAGTAAAAAAATGACGCTTGCGAAAAAAAATATGTTTTTTTCAATTGTTGTGTTTCTTCTTGTTATGTTTGGAATTGTATTGTCAGAAAGGCTTCTTTCGTCCAGAATAGCTGAAGACTCTGTTTGCCAGGAGTTGGCTGAATTTTCAAAACTTAAGAAGCTTTCGCTTGAGTCTTCCGTTGAGCCGGACATTGCGCTTGCAAAACAGCTTGTCACTTCGCCTATTCTTCTTGAATATTTCAAAAATCCTGACCAAGAACCGCTTCGCTCCCAAGTCTTTTCTGAGATGAAAAATTATCAGGATTTGTTTTCTTCTCACAAAATTTTCTGGGTCACTGACATTGACAAAAATTATTACTTCGACTGCAAATATTCGTACACGGTGGACCCGGCCGCACCTGGTCAGGAATGGTATACGCCTACAATCACAGGAAAAAATCTTGTCAGTTTCTATGTTGATTACGATGTAGGCGTAAAGAAAACTTATATGTGGATAAACGCTCTTGTGTTCGATGAGGGGAAAAATGCCGTCGGAATCGCAGGGCCTGGAATAGAACTTGATACATTTATAGATGCGGCTTACAAAGATATGAGCGACGGAATGGAGCTGTATTTTTTCAACACTGCCGGAACAATAACAGGAGCCAAAGACAAGGCTATTCTTGATGAAAAAGTTCATATTGATACGAAATTTCCAAAACTTGATGTAATGTCGTTGTCATCAGATGTAGGACCCGACGGAAAACAGTTCCGTTTGGGCGACAAGCTGGGAATCTTAACCTATCTTCCGACTTTCGACTGGTACATGATTGCACTTCGTCCTGTCAGGCTTTCTTCCAGCGTAATCGCAGGGCTTTTGCGGACGATATTCATTTGCTTCGCGCTTGTGTTCCTTGTGCTTATCGTTATCTATTCCGTGTTCATTTATCATTTCATTTCTCCTATAAAAAATCTTGGTGCAGTTATGAGCCGCGTTGCTGCTGGTGATTTCTCTATAAAAATGAACGCGGGCAGAAACGATGAGATTGGAAAACTTTCCGAGGGGTTCGGTTTCGTTACTGAATCTGCGCGGAATATAATAAGCAGCGTAAGAAATCAGGTGTGCATGGTGAACGATATTGCTGGAAAACAGCTTTCGAGCGTGGAGGAGTGCAAAGAAAAAAGTAAGTCTATAGCTTCTTCCTTGTCAATCGTTGAGACGGCGGCCGAAGAGGAAAGACGAGTCCTTTCCGTGGCAAGCGAGTCAGTTGCCCGCACTACCGAAACGATTTCCCGCTTCCAGAATGTTATTTCAGAGCAGTCCGAATCAATCTCCCGTGCTACGGGCGAAATCGAAAAGCTGCTTTCATGCGTTGACTCTCTTGGAAAATGCAGCGGCGAGTCCGCCTCAAGCCTTAACGAGCTGAAAGCAAACGCCGCTGAGAACGAGAAGCAGTTTACGAGCCTTTCTCAGATAATCTCCAAGATTTCTGATCAGACAGCTCTCATGCTTGAAACGAACACAATCATTGCGACAATCACCGAGCAGACGAACCTGCTTGCTATGAACGCTTCCATAGAGGCGGCTCATGCTGGCGAGACGGGAAAAGGCTTCTCCGTAGTTGCGGACGAAATCAGGAAGCTTGCCGAGCAGACCAGGGAGCAGTCTGAGGGAATCGAAAAAGTAATCAGGGATATTACGGCTTCAATCGAGGAAGTTTCCAGAGTGTCGGAGGAAACGAGCGAGTCAATCTCAAAAAGCGTTCTTGCCGTTGATTCCGTCCGCGATTCGTTCAGTCAGATTGAGATGGTTGCGCAAGAAGAGAAAGATTTGAGCACTCATATTTCAGAGGAACTTCGCCTTGTTTCGGAGTCAAGCGGGTCTGTGGTAAAACAGTTCGGGGCAATGAAAGAGGATAACGATGTTGTTGAGAATGAAACGCTTTCTGCGGCAGAAAAAATCCATCAGCTCACTGAGAACATAAGCATAATTTTCGAGGAGTCCCGCGCAATAAGCGGAATTATCGAGGAATCAGGAAACCTTACGATACAAAACAAAGAGGCTACTGAAAAATTGTCTGAAAGCGTTGACAGGTACAAGCTGTAGGTTTATGGAAAATCAGTTCTCCCGCACAGCACTTTTGTTCGGGGCGGAAAATGTTGAGAAACTCTTTTCATCGCGCGTAATAGTGTTCGGGCTTGGCGGCGTGGGAAGCTATGCCGTTGAGGCGTTGGCGCGCTCTGGAGTCGGCTTTCTTGATATAGTTGATGATGATGTTGTTAGCGAAACGAACTTGAACCGCCAGCTTTACGCGCTTCATTCTACGCTCGGAAAATACAAAGTCGATGTGGCGGAAGAGCGTATTCGGGACATAAACCCGAACTGTAAAGTCACGAAGCACAGGACTTTTTTTCTTCCGGAGAATTCTTCTCAGTTTGATTTTTCCAAATATGATTACATTGTGGACTGCATAGATACTGTTGCAGGAAAAATCCAGATTGCGCTTAAAGCTCAAAAATCTGGTACACGCGTTATAAGTTCAATGGGCGCGGGGAACAAGCTTGAGCCAACGAAGTTTCAGGTGGCGGATATTTTTGAAACATCCGTCTGCCCTCTTGCTAGGGTTATGAGAGCCGAGCTGAAAAAACGCGGGGTAAAGAATCTCAAATGCGTTTTTTCTACGGAAAAAACTTCTGTTGTGAAATCGCATGAGGCTTTTGGTGAAAAACATCCTGGCTCTGCGAGCAAATCTGTTCCCGGAAGCAATGCGTTCGTTCCGTCCGTGGCGGGGCTTATTATTGCCGGGGAAGTGATAAAAGACCTTTCAGGAGTATGTAAAAGCTAAAAAATGCACACTTTTGCTGTCAAAATTGCGCTGAAAATTTTTTGCGCGTTCCTGATTCTTCTTATCTTTGTTGGGAACATTAGGAATTCATACAATTCCAAAAAACAGTATTTTTTCTTTTTGAATATACTTCTTGCCACATTCCTGATGCTTGTTTTTGATGTTTTATCGAAAACAAGCACTATTGTTCTTCTTGGGGCTGTGTTCAAAAGTTTCTCATACATATTCTATTTTTTAACAATCACTCTTTTTTCGTTCTATATTACGGCTTATATCCGGGAAAAAACTGATTTTTCATATTTCCTTGCAAAAATGACAGTTCCTGTTTGCGCAATTTTCGCACTTGGCTGGAGCTTGTCGGCTTTTAACGAAATATTTTTCCTTGTCAGAAAAGACCTTCATCGTTTTATATACTGGGTAGGTCAGCTCGGCGGAACTGTTGTCATTTCCATTTGCTTTGTGATTATTTTTAAGAATCGCAAGGTTTTAAAGATTTATGACAATTTGTTTTTTCTCTTGTTTTCGATTTTTCCGGCTTCTGCTTTTTTTCTTCGTCATCTGGTGTATTTTTTTTCAATAGATATTTCGCTGGCAGTTTCGGAGCTTCTGATTTATATTTTCATAAATGTAAAGAAAACTCAGGAACTTTCTGAGCAGCAGCTTCTAATATCAAAATACAAAGCTTCCGCTATGTACAGCCAGATTCGGCCGCATTTTATTTTTAATGTGCTCAATTCGATTTATGTCATGTGCGCCAAGGACTCAAGGCTTGCTCAGAACGCAATTGAGAAGTTTTCGGATTATCTTCGCTCTAACATTGAATTCATCGAAAAAGATGAAAAAATCTCGATTGGGCAGGAAATGAACCTTGTGAAAAATTATGTCGCCCTTGAAAAACTGCGGTTTGCCGACGAGCTGAAAGTAGAGTACGACATTCAGGCTGATGATTTTTTCATTCCGCCTTTTACGCTCCAGCCGCTCGTTGAGAACGCTGTAAAGCATGGGCTCTTACCCAAAAAAGGCGGCGGCACAATAAAGATTAAAACCTACAAAAACGCTGGTTTTAATGTTATTGATATTTATGACGACGGCGTAGGCTTCGTAAAAGGCGGGGCGTATAATTCTGAGCATAAAGAAAAAGAAGGTTCTCATATCGGAATAGAAAATGTGAACGACAGATTGAAAATTCTTTGCGGCGGGTGCGTTGAAATTGCAAGCATTGAACGCTGGACTGTGGTTCGCATAAAAATTCCTGTTTTTTCTTCGGGAAAAGCGGAGGGTAATAAGTGAGGCTTAAGATTTTTGTCGTTGATGATGAGTATCTTTCGCTTGAAGGCACTGTTGACATTGTGAAAAAAATCCTTCCCGATGCCGATGTGCATGGATTCAGGGACGCTGAGGAAGCTCTGGATTTTGCAAAGAAAGAAGTTCCGTCTTTGGCGTTCCTTGACATTGAGACTAGAAGCATAAGCGGTATTGAGATTGCAAGGCAGCTCAAAGAGCTTAATCCAAATGTGAACATAGTTTTCGTAACAGGCTACTCAAACTATATGGAAGACGCGTTCGCACTCCACGCAAGCGGATATGTGATGAAGCCGATGAGCGAGGAGAAAATCAGGAAGGAAATTCTGAACCTTCGTTTTCCTCTTATGGAGAAAAAAGTTCGGGTACGGACATTCGGGAGCTTTGAGGTTTTTATTAACGATATGCCGGTTGTTTTTAATTACACTAAGACCAAGGAGCTTTTTGCAATCCTTATCGATGCCTGCGGCTCGCTTCTTTCCGTGAACACAATTATAAACATACTCTGGGACGATGATGCTGGCGATACCCACAAATCTTATTTCAGAAATCTTGTAGCAGATTTGAAGCGTATTTTTTCCGATGACGGTCTTTCTGATGTGATAATAAACAGACGCGGTTATCTTGGAGTGAATTGCTCAAAAATTTCATGTGATTATTTTGATTTTCTTGGTGGAAAACAAAACGCAATCAGTTTGTTCAATTTTGAATATATGAGCCAGTACAGTTGGGCAGAAAACACGCTTGGGCTACTTGTGTCCAAGAAAGAAAAATAAAATCCCCAGTCATAGGAAAAGCAAGATGCAAGAAACAGACTGGAGATTCAATTCATAGTTTACATTATATAATGCTATGTGTCACAAAAGCGTCACAAAATCATTAGCGAATCTCTAAAAATTTTAGTTTTCAGAAGATTCAGTAATGATTTTTTTTAATTTAGTCCACCTTGAACTGGTCAATTTGGTTTCCGATTTTTACGATTGCCCCTTGCATTTTTTCTGCAATGTCGTTCAGCGCAACTCCTGTCTCGTTGATAGTTCTTGCACCAACGCTCATTTCTTCCATGCTGCCTTTCATTGCGGAGGTGACTTCCTGAAGGCGGCGTACTTCCTCAAGAATTGCCTTGTTTCCTTCGCTCATCTCCATTGCGGCGTTGCGAACCTCAGATGTGCTGTCGTTCATCATGTGGAGGGCATCAGTAATCTGATGGGAGCCTTCCTCCTGCTCTTGCATTGCGGCTTTAATCTGGACTACGAGCTGGTCAGTGTCCTTAATCTGGTGCGACACAGACTCAAACGCCGTGTTGGAATCGCCAGAAGTAAGAACGACCTCATTGATTGAGTCTTTGATGTTTGTGAGCTGCTCGCCGATTGTTTTTGACTGGGCTGTTGATGTTTCTGAGAGCTTTCTGATTTCGTCCGCTACGACAGAGAATCCTTTTCCAGCCTCTCCCGCATGGGCAGCTTCGATTGCCGCGTTCATAGCAAGAAGGTTTGTCTGCTCGGCAATAGCCGAAATGGTTGAGTTTGCTTCCTGAAGCATTGCCGACTGCTGCTCAATCTGCTGTATGCGCTCGTTGACAGCCTGCTGGCGCGCAATACCAGTTGAGATGTTTTTCTCAAGGTCTGAGAAAGACATTGCCATTTTTTCAACCGAGTTGTTCACCGACTTGATGTTTCCAATCATCTGCTCGACAGCGGCAGAGGCTTGGGTAACGCCCGAAGACTGGGTTTCAATCATGTGCTCAAGGCTTTCGATGTTTGATGCGATTTCATTAACTGCTCCTGCCGTTTCATCAACGGAAGTGCTCTGGCTCATAATCTGCCTGTGCATACTGTCGATGTTCGCGAGAATCTCAGTTATTGCGCTGGCTGTGTCCTGAGAGCTTGATGCCATATCTTCGCCTGCTATTCCAAGGTCTTCTTTTGATGCTTTTACATCCGTGATGATAGTCTGGAGCTTTTCTATGAATCTGTTGAATCCGTTTACGACAGCTCCGACCTCATTGTTCGATTTTGTCTCAAGGCGTTTTGTAAGGTCTGCGTTCCCTGAGGCAATTCCTTCAATCGCATTCTTTACGAAAATGAGCGGCTTTATTGAAATAATGAGAAGGAACGATGAAATTCCCAGCGTCAGGATAAGAGAACCAAGACCAAAGGCAATCATAAGCATTTGTATCTTGTTCGCAAGGTCATAAATCTGGCTTTCAGGAATTGAAATTGCGAATCCCCAAGGCGTTCCGGTTATAGGCGTAAAAAGGCACAAATCCTTGCCTTTTCTGCTTGTTGAGTTTACGAACTGGTTTCCTGCCTGACCGTCTGCTATTTTCTGCGCTACTGCCACTAAATCACCGTGGTTTTTTGTGTCGGATATGCCGGTTATGAGATTCATTTCCATGACATATTCTGCGACAGGGTGGGCAAGAACAGTTCCGTCGCTTGCTAGCATCCATGCGTATCCGCCCGTCCCGATTTTGATTTTGTTGATTTCTTTTGTGAGCGTCTGGAGGTTAAGGACACCTGCAACCATTGCGATAGTCCTGCCGTTAACTTTGATAGCCCTTGTTACATGGACGATTGGCTGACCAGTTGATTTTGAGATAACAGGATTGTCAACGGTTCGTTCTTTTCCAGAAACCATGATGTCCTTGAAGTACTGGCGGTCTGAAACATTTGCCGAGGCTCCTGTGTCAGCCTGATAATAACCGTCAGGACCCGCAATCATAATGTAGTCAAAATCAGGGTCTCGCAAATTGTTCTGGTCATGGAGCCATTCATAAATCATTCCGAAATCTTCGGTTATCATAACTTCCGCATTGACATAAAAATCAAGAGCCTTGAAATATGATTCAAGTTTGTTCTCCACGGCACGGGCATTTCCTTCAAGGATTTCTGTGTAGTCCGCCGTAGAATCCGAAATGATATTCTTCTCTGCGTTTTTTGTGATGAAACGAGCCTGAAGAATGTTAAAAAGTATGATTGTTCCGCCTATTCCCACAATAAGACTTAGAACAAGGCTTTTGTTCTTATTTTTAAACATGGATACTCCTGTAAGAACTTCACTTTTTTTGTGTTGCTCATTTTAAGTTTAATTTTGTACGATTTTATATTATAGCAGATTTTAGTAATGATTCAACGAAAAAATCTATATTATGATATTTAGTGATATAAAAAAATTGCGGGCATGATTTTACTGATTCATGCCCGCCTGATAGTATAGAACAATCTGTTTGAGCTGTTCCGCTCTTTACTCAAACATTAATCCGCCGTTTCCCGCTTTAACGATGATTTTACTGTTCTCGCCAAAATTGCCGGAAAGAATTTCTTTTGCAAGGGGATTTTCCACATAAGTCTGGACGGCTCGTTTTACAGGACGCGCTCCGAATGCCGGATCGTAGCCTACATCACTCAGGTAATCGATTGCGCTCTGCTCGAATTGAAGGCTTATGCGGCGGTCAGAAAGGCGGGACTTAACGCGCTCCAGCTGATTCTTTACGATTCCGCCGATGCAGTCTTTTGAGAGACGGCCGAACATTACGATTTCATCGATTCGGTTCAGGAATTCCGGGCGGAAAGTCTTTTTCAAAAGCATATCGACCGCCGGTCTTACTTCTGTAAGCTTGTCGTTCGTGTCGGCATCCAGAATCAAATCGCTTCCGAGATTGCTTGTCATAATGATAATCGTGTTCTTGAAGTCCACCACGCGTCCCTGTCCGTCGGTGAGACGACCGTCATCAAGCACTTGCAAAAGCACATTGAATACATCAGGGTGCGCTTTCTCAACCTCATCGAACAAAATCACGCTGTAAGGGCGACGGCGCACAGCCTCAGTGAGCTGACCGCCCTCATCGTAGCCCACATATCCCGGAGGCGCACCGATAAGGCGCGTGACCGAAAATTTTTCCATATACTCGGACATATCGATTCGGGTGAGAGCTTTCTCGTCGTTGAAAAGAAAGTCCGCGAGAGTTTTTGCAAGCTCGGTTTTTCCAACGCCAGTTGGTCCTATGAACATAAAGCTTCCAAGCGGTCTGTTCGGGTCGTTTAAGCCTGCGCGATTTCTTCGGATTGCATCGCTTACGACAGAAACGGCTTCGTCCTGCCCGATTACGCGCTTGTGCAAAACATTTTCGAGCTGAACATATTTCTGCTTTTCGCTCGTGAGCATTTTTGCAATCGGAATTCCTGTCCATGTGCTTACGACGCGCGCAATGTCCTCTTCCGTGACTTCCTGCCGCAAAAGCGAATCGGAAACGCCGTTGTCTTCTTTTGCGTGGCGCGCTTCATCAGCTTTCTGAGCTTCAAGAAGCTCTTTTTCAAGAGCCGGAATCGTGCCGTATTTCAGTTCGGCCGCTTTGTTAAAGTCGCCCTCGCGGGTGTATTTTTCTTCCTCAAAGCGGGCTGCCTCAAGTTTTTCTTTCAGCTCACGGCTCTTATTGATTTCAGCTTTCTCGTTCTGCCATTTAAGGCGCATGGCATCCCGATTTGAAACGACTTCGGAAAGCTCTTTCTCAAGTTTTAAAAGCCGCTCTTTACTTGCGGCATCGTCTTCTTTGGAAAGAGACTGCTTTTCAATCTGAAGCTGTAAAATCTTTCGCTCAAGCTGGTCAAGCTCCGTAGGCTCGCTCTCAATCTCCATTTTGAGCCGGCTTGCGGCTTCATCAACAAGGTCAATAGCCTTATCTGGCAAAAATCTGTTCGTGATATATCGGTTGGAAAGCGTTGCGGCTGCAACCAAAGCCTCATCGTTGATTTTTACGCCATGATGAATCTCGTACTTGTCGCGAAGTCCGCGCAGAATCGCAATCGTGTCCTCCACATTCGGCTCCGCACAATAAACTTGCTGGAATCTGCGCTCCAATGCGGCATCTTTTTCTATATATTTTCGGTACTCGTTAAGAGTCGTTGCCCCGATAGCTTTCAATTCGCCTCTGGCCAAGGCAGGTTTGAGCAAATTGCTTGCGTCCATGCTTCCTTCGCTTGCGCCTGCGCCCACAATCGTATGAAGCTCGTCGATAAAAAGAATTATCTGCCCATCAGACTTTGTTACTTCGGTGATTACGGCCTTTAGTCTCTCTTCAACCTCGCCGCGGAACTTTGCGCCTGCGACAAGGCTTCCCATGTCCAGAGAAAGAAGACGCTTGTTTTTGAGCGATTCGGGAACATCCCCGGAGGCGATTCGTCTGGCAAGCCCTTCCACAATCGCAGTCTTACCGACGCCAGGCTCGCCAATCAAAACAGGATTGTTCTTCGTTCTGCGCACCAGAACCTGCATGACGCGGCGGATTTCCTCGTCACGCCCAATAACAGGGTCAATCTTGTCCTGCCGTGCCCTGGCGGTCAAATCAGTGCAGTATTTTTCGAGAGCCTGCATTTTGCTCTCAGGGTCCTGCGAATCAACTTTCTGATTCCCGCGGACGCTCTTCAATGCCTCAAGAATCGTTTCCTTTGTGATTCCGTACTGTCTCAGAATCTCTCCCGTCTTGCCATCGCTCTGGCTCATTGCAAGAAGAAGATGCTCCACCGAAAGAAACTGGTCTTTGAGAGCTGCCATTTCTTTCTCTGCTTTTGCCAGTACTTTCTGAGCCTCGCCCGAAAGCTGCATCTGAACATTTCCGGTTACGCGAGGATAAGTGTTTACAAGATTTTTTGCCGCCTCAAGTAAATTTTCTTTTTGAACGCCAATCCGCTCGATTACAGGAACGGTTATACCATCCTTTTGCTCAAGCATGGCGACTAAGAGATGCGGCAATCCGATTTCGCTGTGGTCATTTTGCTGTGCAAGCGCGCTCGCGCTCTGGAGCGCATCTTGTGTTTTTAAGGTAAACTGCTCGTAATTCATAACAGACCTCCATTTTTTCTTTCAAGATTAAAATAATCAGAAAAAACGGAATCGGCAAATTTTTTTTGTTTACATTAGAGCTGTTCGGCTGCTTCAGTTTTCCGAACAGCTCTATTTTTCCGTTCTGGAGGAACTGCTTTTTGTTAAAGCGCAAGAGAATCAACCTTAGGCAAAAGCTCCGCGATAAGTTCCGAGCATTCTTTTAAGGATTCGATGCTTTTTTCGTCCTTGCGTTTGGAGCGGAAATCTATGATTTCCACAAGATTTATGTAGCCCATCAGCATTAATTTTGTCTGCTCTTTGGAATCAGGGTAGTTTTCAAGAATCTTTCTTAAAATGTAGTCACAAGTTCCTTCTGGGAAATGGAAAAATTCCTTCTCAAAGTCATTGTGGAAGTCACCGATGAGTTTGTAGAAAGTTACCAGTCTTCCGATTTCAAAAATTTTGTTACCGACGCACAAAGTATCCATATCGATTACCATAGGCTCACCGTTACAGAACATAAGGTTTTTCATGTGAAGGTCCCCGTGCACGATGTGAAGGTCTTCCGGCATACTCTTAAGAAGAGAGCAGAGACCGTCGATTACTTCGGCAGGCATACGGTCGCGAAGTTTGTTCAGCCAGCATATGTGCATTTCCCTTGCGTCTTCCAGGTCGCCGGGCTTTTCTGCGGTCAAATCGTTCATCTGATTGAGGAAGTTTATGTAACGCTCTGTCATTTCCTCAAGGCGTTCTGGCTGGGCTGTCACTATTTCTTGGAAAGTTTTTGCGTCAAGAAGTTCGAATACGGCACCGTCTTTTTCTCCGACGCGAACATGGTCAAAGGCAATTGCCGTGGGAACTCCCCGGATAAGCGCGTATTTTGCACGAGCCTGACCGTCCTCAATTTCTTTTTTGGGGTCGGGACCAGAATAGACTTTGACGATTGTTTCGTTATCAATTCTGTAAACTGTGCCACCGGCTCCTTTTCCAAGAACCGCGCATCCTTCTACGGATATTTGGCGAAGTTTTTTTTCTACATTCATTATGGAAGTAAAACCTGTTACCGAAAAAACTTCGTATACATCTTTGGAAACATTCCGAACCGTGAGTTTTTTCTTAAGCTGCTTTGAAAAACTCAGGAACATTCTGAGACCTGCGCTGGAGATATATTCTACAAGCCCCAGGTCAAAAGCCGGCGTTAGCCCCGGATGGTTATCGATGATAGTTTGAATTTCATTTTCGAGCTGCTTTGCGTTATCGGAGTTGATTTTTCCTTCCGGATATATTATTAATTCGTTTTCTTCTTGTTTGACATTCATATTTAAAACTCCATAGGAATAAGTGTACTATACATCTGGCGTAAGTCAAATAAAATTTACGCATCACCACATTATCATAGTAAAACTTAAAAAAAGATGATATAATTTTGATGTTTTTGTCATGGAGGATTTTATGACATTCGCTGAAAAATTGTACAAAATTCTTATCTATGGCGGCTCGTACATCACTATTCTAAAAGGTTTTTGGGTAACGATTCAGATTTCTGTCCTTTCAATCCTTGCGGGAACTTTGTTCGGGGCGTTCGTCTGCTTTCTTCGCACCAGAAAAAATACTTTTGTCAGAAACATTGCGGCAGTCTATATTGCCATTCTCCGTGGCACCCCA
>JAEEGL010188429.1_pt1 | contig 11758 bp, 8 predicted proteins | sample 9134231 | NCBI WGS metagenome assembly JAEEGL01 (sample SAMN16246548, study PRJNA631951) | gut metagenome | biome: gut microbiome; feature: rumen; material: fiber-attached | host: Bos | place: Iran: Karaj | collected 2018-10
ATTTGATGGTCAGCAGGTTTTTGTTCTCCGCCAGGCCCATCCTCGCCAGCATCATCGTGATGCCGCCGTTGTAGCCCATGAAGTCCACGATGATGCCGCAGATGACCACGGTGGACACGAAGAAGGGCATGTAGCTGATGGTCTGGATGATCTTCTTGAACAGCTCGTTCTGCAGCTCGTTGAGCAGGAGCGCCAGAATGATGGGGGCCGGGAAGTTGACGATCAGGTTGAGCACGCTCAGCAGGATCGTGTTGCGCAGAAGACGCCACAGATAGTAGCTGGAGAAGAAGTCCGCGAAGTTTTTCACGCCGACCCACTGGCTGAAGATGAAGCCGCCGCGGGGCGTGTATTCCTCGAAGGCCAGGACGATGCCGACCATGGGGAGATAGTTCCAGATGACGAAATAGAGGAAGATCGGGATTGCCAGCAGATACACGGAATGATTATGTATCCAGTCTTTCTTCAGGGTTTGCTTGTTCATACCTACCTACTCCTTTTCCCGCGAAATCCAGGGGCCGGGCTTTATGCACTTTCACATAAAACGCCATTCAGTTGGGACAATTATAGCACACAATTACGAAAACACAAGTCATTCTTTCTAATTTCCGGATGATTTTTTGAGCAAATTGTTTAGAACGCCGGGATATGGGGCCCGCTGCGGAAGGTAAAACGCCGGAAAGGGCCCGGCAATACGCCGGAAACAAAGGGTTCTGTACTCCGGCGGAGGGAACATATAGATGGGAGAGCAGCTTTGCCGGGAAGGGAGGAAACGCGTTGCCGAAGCTCTCTCCCCTTCTGCGCGCCACGGCCGTCACGGCGGCCTTCGGCCTCCTGCTGAAGCTCCTGGGCCTCCTTCTGAGCAGCCGCCTGGCCTCCGTCCTGGGAGCGGAGGGCATGGGGGTATTGCAGCTGGGGCTGAGCGTGGAGGCCCTGGCCGTCGCCCTGGCCGTCTCCGGCGTGCGCTTCAGCGTGACCCGCCTGGGGGCGGAGGAGCTGAGCGCCGGGCGCAGCGCCGCCGCCGTCCTCCCCTCCGCCCTTCGCTACGCCCTGGGCTGCAGTACACTCACCGCCCTTCTCCTGGCCCTCCTGGCCCCCCGGGCCGCCGCCCTGGCCGGGGACGTCCGTCTCACCCCGGCCCTGCGCTTCTTCGCCCCGGGCCTCCCCCTTCTGGCGGCTTCCAGCGTGCTGGCAGGCTATTTCTCCGCCGTGTTCCGCCCCTGGAAGGCCTCCCTCGCCCAGGTAACGGAGCAGGGCCTCACCCTGCTGCTGACCCTGCTGTTCCTGCCCCGCCTGCCCCGGGAGCGCCCGGACCTGTGCTGCGCCGCCTTCGCCCTGGCTGCGACCCTGGCGCAGGGGGGCGCGGCCCTCCTCTCCTTCATCCTGTACCGGGCGGAGGCGCCCTCCCCCCCTCCCGCTGCCCCGGGCAGTGGCGCCCGGCTCCGGAAGCTGGGCCTTCCCCTGGCCCTCAGCTCCTACGCCCGCACGGCCCTGAATACCCTCCGGCACCTGCTGGTGCCCCGGATGCTCCGCCTGAGCGGGGCCACGGCGTCGGAATCCCTGAGCGTCTACGGGGTGGTGAGCGGCATGGTCTTCCCCGTTCTGGGCTTTGCCTCCCTGTTCTTCAACGCCCTGGCCGAGCAGCTGATCCCCGCCCTCACCCTTTCCAGCCTGCGGGGGGACCGGGCTGGGACGGAGCGCCTCATGGGGCGGGTGCTGGGTTCCTGTCTGCTCCTGTCCTCTGCCGTCTCCCTCCTTCTCTTTCTGGCCGGGCCCTGGCTGGGGAGAAGGCTGTACCGCAGCGCCGAGGCGGGGATCTATCTCCGGGCCCTGGCCCCCCTGGGGGTGGTGACGGTGCTGGACAGCGTGGTGGACGGGATGCTCAAGGGGCTGGGAAAGCAGCTCAGCTCCATGGCCGTCAACGTGCTGGACGCCCTGGCGAGCCTGGGCTTCGTCTGCCTGCTGCTGCCGAGATACGGCGTGCGGGCCTATATCGCCCTCCTCTACCTCAGCGAATGCGCGAACTTCCTTCTCAGCTACCTCTGCCTGCGCCGGCGCGTGACAATAAAATTATTGTAATCAGGGGCCGAATGGGGTATGATTTCCCCGGTGATGACAATGAAATTGATGGTCCTGGACGGAAACAGCATCCTCAACCGGGCCTTTTACGGGATCCGCCCCCTGACTACGGCGGACGGACTGCCCACCAACGCGGTCTACGGCTTTCTCACGATCCTGCGGCGCCTCCGGTCGGAAAACCGGCCGGAGGGGCTCTGCGTCACCTTCGACCGGCGGGAGCCCACCTTCCGCCACGGGATGTACGAGGGCTACAAGGCCACCCGCAAGGGCATGCCGGAGGAGCTGGCCATGCAGCTTCCCTGGCTGCAGCAGGTGATCGACGCCCTGCGCATCCCCCGCTTCGACCTGGCCGGTTGGGAGGCGGACGACCTGCTGGGCACCATCTCGGCCAGAAGCGAACAGGCCGGGTGGGACTGTCTCCTGGTCACCGGCGACCGGGACAGTCTCCAGCTGGTGACGGAGCGCACCCACGTGCTCCTGATCACCTCCAGGCCCGGAAAAAACGACTATACGGAGTATGACGAAGCCCTGTTCGGGGAGAAATACGGCTTCGGCCCGGACAAGCTGGTGGACCTGAAGGCCCTCATGGGGGACTCCTCCGACAACATCCCGGGCGTCCGGGGCGTGGGGGAAAAGACCGCCATGGACCTGCTGCACCGCTTCGGCTCTCTGGAGGGGGTATACGAGCGCCTGGAGGACGGAGAGGTGAAGGGCTCCCTGAAGCAGAAGCTCCTGGAGGGGCGGGACATGGCCGATCTCAGCTACCGCCTGGCGACCATCCGGCGGGACGCGCCCCTGGACTTCGACCCGGAAGCCTGCCTCGTTTCCGAGCCGGACAACGACCGGCTCTATGCCCTGCTGGAAAGGCTGGAATTCCGCAAGCTGATCGAGGCCTACGGCCTCCGGCCCCCGTCCCCCGCCTCCCCTGCGCCGGCGGAGGCGTCCCCGGTCCTCTGGACGGAGGGGAGCGAAGGGGAGATCCTGGAAGCCTGCCGGAAGGCGGAGATCGCGGACTTCGTCTGCAGCGGGGATCTGTCCGCCCTGGCCGTCCTCGCCGGGGAAAAGGGCTACGTGCTCAGCGAGCCCTCGCAGGGCTTCCTCCGCGCCTTCTTCTCCCCGGAGATCCGCAAGGGGAGCACGGAGCTCAAGGAGCTCATGGGCCTGCTCTCCGCCCGGGGCCTTCCCCGGGAGGGCCTCGTCTTCGACGCGTCCCTGGGGGCCTACCTGCTGGACCCCTCCGACGGGAGCTATTCCCTCCCCCGCATCGCCAAAAAGCTCCTGGGACTGACTCTGGAGGAAGGGCGGGACAAGTCCCTTCTCCCCCGCCAGGCGGAAGCCGTCCGGGCCCTGCGGGGCGCGATCCTCCCTCTGCTCAGGGAACAGGGCATGGAGAAGCTCTACGAGGAGATCGAGCTGCCCCTCTGCCCCGTGCTGGCAGACATGGAGCGGCGGGGCTTCCCGGTGGACCGGGAGGCGCTGGAGCGCTTCGGGGCCGAGCTGGGAAGCGCCATCGAGGTGCTCCGGCAGGAGATCTGCGCCCTGGCCGGGGAAGACTTCAACGTAAACTCCACCAAAAAGCTGGGAGAGATCCTCTTCGACCGGCTGGGCCTTCCCCCCTACGGGAAGACCAAAACCGGCTATTCCACCAACGTGGAGGTGCTGGAAAAGCTCCTGGGCAGGCACCCCATTGTGGAAAAGATCATCGACTACCGGAAGCTCACCAAGCTGAAATCCACCTATGCCGACGCGCTGCTGCGCTATATCGGTGAGGACGGGCGCATCCGAACCACCCTGAACATGACCGCCACGGCCACGGGCCGCCTGTCGTCCGCCGACCCCAACCTGCAGAACATTCCCGTGCGCACGGAGCTGGGGGGCGAGGTGCGGCGCATGTTCGTCGCCTCCCCCGGCTGCGTGCTGGTGGACGCGGACTATTCCCAGATCGAGCTGCGCATCCTCAGCTGCCTGGCCGGGGACGAGGCCATGCAGCGGGCCTTCCTGGAGGGGGAGGACATCCACCGCAGCACCGCCGCCCAGGTGTTCGGCGTGGCCAGGGAGGACGTGACGAGCCTCATGCGCTCCCGGGCCAAGGCGGTGAATTTCGGCATCGTCTACGGCATATCCGACTATTCCCTGAGCCAGGACATCCACGTGACCCGCGCCGAAGCCCGGGCCTATATGGACAGCTATCTCAGCCATTACAGCGGGGTGAAGGCCTATATGGCCCAGGTGGTGGAGAAGGCCCGGGAAAAGGGCTACGCCGAAACTCTCTTCGGCCGCCGCCGCTATCTCCCGGAGCTGAAATCCTCCAACTTCAACCTGCGCTCCTTCGGGGAGCGGGTGGCCATGAACATGCCCGTGCAGGGCACGGCGGCGGACGTGATCAAGCTGGCCATGATCCGGGTGGACCGCTGCCTCCGGGAGGAGGTCCCGGAGGCTTCCCTCCTGCTCCAGGTCCACGACGAGCTCATCGCGGAGTGCCCCGAGGAGCTGGGGGACAAGGTAGCCGCCATCCTCACCCGGGAGATGCAGGCCGCCGCAGACCTGGCGGTGCCTCTGATCGCGGAGGCCCACACGGGGAGGACCTGGTATGACGCAAAATGAGATCACGGTCCGCCCTCTGGCGGACTCGGACCTTCCGGCGGTGCTGGAGATCGAAAAGGCCTGCTTTGCCGACCCCTGGCCCGAGACCGTGTTCCGCTCCGCCCTGGGGGACGAGCTGAGCACCTGGCTCGCCGCCGAGCAGGGGGGGCGGCTCATCGCCTACGCCGGGATGCAGACCGTGCTGGACGAGGGGTACGTGGACAACGTGGCGGTAATCCCCACGGCCCGGCGCCGGGGAGCGGCCAGGGCCCTGCTGGGCGCCTTTCTTCAGATGGGGGCGGACCGGGGCCTGCGCTTTCTCAGCCTGGAGGTGCGGGCGGGGAACGCGGGGGCCATCGCCCTTTATTCCTCTCTGGGCTTCGAGACCGTGGGGCGCAGGAAGGGCTATTACCTCCGGCCCCCGGAGGACGCCCTCATCATGACGAAATATTATGCCGAGGAAGCCTGAACCATGATCATACTCTCCATCGAATCCTCCTGCGACGAGACGGCCGCCGCCGTGACGGAAAACGGGCGGCGCGTCCTTTCCAATGAAGTGAATTCCCAGATCCCCATCCACACCGTCTACGGCGGCGTGGTGCCGGAGCTGGCCTCCCGCAGTCACATCCGGGCGGTGCAGAAGCTGTGCGACCTGGCCCTCGCCGACGCGGGGATCGGCCGCGGGGACGTCGACGCCGTGGCCGTGACCTATGCCCCCGGTCTCATCGGGGCGGTGCTGGTAGGGGTGAGCTTCGCCAAATCCGCCGCCCTGGCCCTGGGGAAGCCCCTGATCCCCGTGCACCACATCCGGGGCCACGTGGCCGCCAACTACATCGCCTGGCCGGAGCTGGAGCCGCCCTTCGCCTGCCTGGTGGCCTCCGGGGGCAGCAGCCTCATCCTGGACGTGCGGGACTATACGGACTACCGGGTGCTGGGCAGCACCCGGGACGACGCCGCCGGGGAATGCTTCGACAAGGCCGCCCGGGTCCTGGGCATCGGCTATCCCGGGGGCGCCCAGATCGACGCCCTGGCCAGGACCGGGGATCCGGACCGCTACCCTCTGCCCCGCTCCCGGGTGGAAGGGAACCCCTACGACATGTCCTTCTCCGGGCTGAAGACCGCCGTGGTGAACCTGGCCCACAACGCAAGGCAATCCGGGCAGAGCCTGGACCTGCCGGATCTGGCCGCCTCCCTGTGCAGGGCCGTGAGCGACACCCTGGTGAGCCGGGCGGCGGAAGCCGCCTCCGCCCTGGGCTATGGGAAGCTGGCCGTCGCCGGAGGCGTGGCGGCCAACTCCGTCATCCGCGCCGCCCTCACTCGGGAGGCGGAAGCCCGGGGTCTCCGCACCTTCCTGGCCCCCCTGGAATACTGCGGCGACAACGCCGCCATGATCGGCTGCCAGGGCTACTACGAGTACCTGGCCGGGGTGCGGGGCAGCAGCAGCCTCAACGCCTACGCCACCATGTCCCCGGACAGCCGCTTCTGCCGCTTCTGAGGAAGGCGCTCCCCTTCCCGCGCCTCCCCGAAACAGCGATTTATGTCGACTTCGGTTTCCCCCCTCTTTTTCATCCGCGGCCTATGGACCCGGCGGGATCCTCCCCCGAAAAATGGGCGAAAATCACCGAATAGCGCGGCTCTCTCCATTGTGGAAAACTTTGTGGAGAATGTGCATAACTCTCGGTATTTCCGATACAGGTTCACATTACGTAAACCCTTCTCTTTCCATTTCTTTCTGTTTTTTTTGACACGGTTTTCCTCCTTCTTCCAGTAATTTTCCAGTTCCTCCCACGTCCGGCGGGGACAGCGCCGGTCCGGGGGCGGGACGGCCCCGGGGAACCGCCGGAGGCTTCCCAGGGATATTACCACTCGTAATCACACCCGCCGTCCGGGCAGGGCGGCGCGTACAGAAACGGAGGCAGCAGCATGCGTTCTCAGGATCCTTTCTTCCGGGACATCCGGAACTTCTTCCCCATAGCGGGAAACATGTTCAAGCGGCGGGGCGCCTGGTTCGGCCTGGCGGTGCGCGCCAGCGGATACGGGATGAGCGCCCTGCACCTGGCCACCCTTCACGGGGGCAGCGCCCGGGCCAGGGACGGGAGCAAGCTCATCGACCTGTGGCCCACCTACGAAGGGCGGCGGGTCCCCTTCGCGGTGGAGGGGCAGGCGGACGAGCTCACGCTGCACACCCGCTACGGGCAGGTGCGCTTCACCTTCGGCGACGCCTCCCTTCTCATGGCCCAGGGGGACCCGGGCATGGGCCTGCACTTTGAAAAGGAGATGGAGCAGCATGAGACGGTGAAGCCCAGGGCCGACGGGGCCTGGGAGGCCGCCTTCCGCTGGACCTGCTCCATCCTCTTCAAGCCCCTGGAGGGCTCGGGGATCGAATTCGGCCCCTATTGGGACTGGGCCAGGCTCTCCAGCGGCCTGGTGAAGGCCGACACCCGCCCCGGGCCGGACGGGCGCTTCACCCTGGCCCTGGAGGAATCCGTCCACGCTTCCTTCCCCCGGAAAACCTATCCCGGCTACGAGGAAGCCAGGGCGGACATGCGCCGGGACTGGGAGAGCTTCTACGCCGCCATGCCTCCCTTCGCCCAGCCCTACGAGCAGGCAAGGCCCCTGGCGGAATACACCCTCTGGTCCTACCTCACCGGCCCCACCATGGGCATCGACCACACCATGATCGTCATGCTGGGCCAGGAGCTGGCCTCCCAGTGGCAGATGTGCCAGAACGCCGCGGCTCTGGAGCCGAACCTGGACGTGGCCTTCGACCTGCTCATGAGCCCCCTGGACCGGGTCAGCCCCCACGGGCAGTTTTCCGACCTGTACAACGACGCCACCTGCGTGCCCCAGATGATCAAGCCCCCGGTGCACGGCTGGGCCCTGAAGCAGATCATGGCCCGGCGGGACCTGAAAAAGGAGCTGGGGACGGAAAAGCTCCGGCAGCTGTACGACGCCCTCAGCGCCTGGGGCAACTGGTTTCCCGCCTGCCGGGACGAGGACGGAGACGGCCTCCCCTCCTACGAGCACGGGGACGAAACGGGCTTTGACGACTGCACCCTGTTTATGGACCATATGCAGATGACCTCGCCGGACCTGGCCGCCTACCTGGTGCTGCTGTACGAAGCCCTGGGGGACCTTGCAGAGCTTCTGGACGAGCCGAAGGAAGCGGAAGCCTGGGCCGGACGGAGCAGGGCGCTGCTGGACCGGATGCTGGAAAAGCTCTGGGACGGGGAGCACTTCACGGGCCTGGTGCCGGGCACGGGGGAACGGGTCCTCTCCGGCTCCCTCATCCACTACGTCCCCGCCGTCCTGGGGGACCGGCTGCCCCCGGAGGTGCTGGACAAGCTGGTCTCCGACCTGACGGAGGAGGGCGTGTTCCTCAGCCCCTGGGGCCTGAGCACCGAGCGCATGGATTCCGACTGGTTCGAGGCGACGAACTATTCCATCGGCCGGGGGAACATCGTGCCTCCCGGCATGCTCTTCATCTGCGCGGGGCTCCTGGGCTCCCGCCGGAGAGACGCGGGACGGCTCATTACGGAGCGCTACTGCACCGCCCTCATGGAGCAGGGCATGCCCTTCCTCATCCACCCTGTCTTCGGAAATATGGGCGGCTTCCACGGGGGCAGCTGGCCCGCCTGCGCCTACACCGTGCTGGGCAGGCTGCTCACGGAGGACCTGGAAAAATACGGGGCGTGACCCCTTCCGCCCCCTCTGCGGACGGGCTGGCCCGGGCGGGGAGCACAAGCTTCCCCGCCCGGGACCCTCTCTGTCCTGTGCAATGCGACAAAATTGCGATCCCCTATTTACTTTAGCGTGATAATGTGATAGCATAGCAGCGAATTCATCCGGGGCCGTCTGCCCCGCCGGAGGAAACCATGGATGCTTTGACCTCTGCCCTCACCTGGGAGGAACAGACCCTGTGGCAGCTCTGCGCCCTCTACCGCAGATACGGCTACACCCAGTTCCGCATGAGCAAATTCGAAGAATACGACCTCTACGCCGGGCACAAGGACTTTCTCATGTCGGAAAACGTACTCACCTTCACGGACCTGAACGGGAAGCTCATGGCCCTGAAGCCGGACGTGACCCTGTCCATCGTGCGGGCTTCCCCGGACCGGGCGGACAGCGTGCGCAAGGTGTATTATAATGAAAACGTCTACCGTACCGGCGGGGCCAGCCGGGCCTTCCGGGAGATCCGCCAGGCGGGGCTGGAGTGCATCGGCCCCATCGACGACTACTGTCTGCTGGAGGTGCTGCTCCTGGCCGCCGAAAGCCTGCGCCGGGTGAAGGCGGAAAGCGTGCTGGAGATCTCCCACCTGGACGTCGTCTCGGCATTCACCGCCGCTCTGGGCATCCCGGCGGACAGGGAGAAGAGCCTGATGAAGTGCATCGGGGAGAAGAACGTGCACGAGCTGCGCGAGCTGTGCCGTTCTTCCGGCGCGGAGGAAAGGGCCGCCGAAGCCCTGGAGATCCTCACCGCCTGCGGCGGGAAGGCGGATGACGTGCTGGCTTCTCTGCGCTCCCTCCCCTGCCCCCCGGAAGCTCTGGCGCAGCTGGAGGGCATCGTGGCGGGCTTCCGGGCGGCGGGACTGCTGGAACTGCTGCGCATCGACTTCAGCGTCGTCAACGACATGCAGTATTATAACGGCATCGTCTTCCGGGGCTTCGTCCGGGGGGTACCGGCGAGCGTCCTGTCCGGCGGCCAGTATGACCGGCTCATGCGCAAGATGGGCCGCTCTTCCGGCGCCGTGGGCTTTGCCGTCTATCTGGACGAGCTGGGCTCCATCGCCCCGGAGGACCGGGAGCCGGACGCGGACGTGCTGCTTCTCTACGGCCCCGACGATACGCCGGAGGCCGTCTGCCGGGAGGTGCGGCGCCTCACGGCCCGGGGCCTGCGGGTGCTGGCCCAGCAGAAAAAGCCGGAGCACGGCCTGTTCGGCCGGGTCCTGGAACTGGGGAAAGGAGAGCCGGGATGCTGAATATCGCGCTGCCCAAGGGGCGGCTGGGAGAAAAGGTCTACGGCATGTTCGCCGCCGCGGGCTTCGAGTGCCCCTCCATCCTGGAGGAGAACCGCCGCCTGGTATTTGAAAACGAATCCGTCGGCGTCCGCTATTTCTGGGTGAAGCCCTCGGACGTGGCGGTCTACGTGGAGCGGGGCGCGGCGGACGCGGGGGTCGCCGGAAAGGACATCCTGCTGGAGCACGGCCCGGACGTATACGAGCTGCTGGACCTGAAGACCGGGCGCTGCCGCATGGCGGTGGCGGCCCCCGCCTCCTTCCGGGACGATCCCCGGAGGAAGCTGCGGGTGGCCACCAAGTTCGACCGGATCGCCGGGGAATACTACGCCTCCCTGGGCCGGGACATCGACGTCATCCACTTAAACGGCTCCATCGAGCTGGCCCCCCTGCTGGGCCTGTCGGACGTGATCGTGGACATCGTGGAGACGGGCACCACCTTGCGGGAAAACGGGCTGGCGGTGATCGCGGAGATCCTGCCCATCAGCGCCCGCTTCATCGTCAACAAGGCAAGCTACGAATTCTCCCGGGGGCAGATCGACGCCCTGTGCCGGGGCCTGAGAACACAGACGGAGGGACGGGAATGATCCGCATTCTGAACTATGGCCAGGAGCCCAACGCCGATATTTTCCGGCGGAGCACCGCCGCGGCCGACGTTTCCGGCGCGGTGGCGGAGATCATCGAACAGGTCCGGCAGGGCGGGGACAAGGCCCTGCGGGAGCTGGAAGAACGTTTCGACCGGGTGAAGCTCACCTCCCTGGAGGTGACGGAGGCGGAATTCGACGCCGCGCAGAAGGCCGTGTCCCCGGAGCTGCTGGGGGTGCTGGGGCGCGCCGCGGCGAATATCCGGGCCTATCACGAAAAGCAGAAGCGTCCGGGCTACGTCATGTCCCAGCAGCCGGGGCTGATCGTGGGCCAGCGGGTGATCCCCCTGGAGCGGGTGGGCATCTGCGTCCCCGGCAGCGGGAGCGCCACGCCCCTGGCCTCCACCGTGCTGATGAACGCCATTCCCGCGAAGCTCGCGGGCTGCGGCGAGATCGTGATGATCACCCCCGCCCTGCCGGACGGGACGGTCTCTCCCGCCATCCTGGCCGCCGCCCGGGCCGCCGGGGTGGACCGGGTCTTCAAGCTGGGGGGCGCCCAGGGGGTGGCCGCCCTGGCTTACGGGACGGAGACGGTGCCGAAGGTGGACAAGATCGTAGGACCCGGCGGCGCCTACGTGGCGGAAGCCAAGAAGCAGGTATTCGGCCAGGTGGCCATCGACATGATCGCCGGACCCAGCGAGATCCTGGTGGTGTCCGATGGGAAGAGCGACCCCCGGTATCTGGCGGCGGACCTGCTGAGCCAGGCCGAGCACGACAAGAACGCCGCCGCTGTGCTGGTGACGGACTCCCCGGAGCTGGCAAAGGCGGTGCAGAAGGAGATCGAGGTCCAGCTCCCGGCCCTGGCGCGAGAGGAGATCGCCCGGGCGTCCATCGAGCAGAACGGGAAGATCATCGTGGCGGAGGACCTGCACGAGGCCGTTTCCATCGCCAACGAGATCGCCCCGGAGCACCTGGAGCTGTGCCTGGACGACCCCTTCGACTGGCTGGAGGAGATCCGCCACGCGGGGAGCGTGTTCCTGGGCCGCAGCTGCCCCGAGGCCATGGGGGACTACTGCGCCGGGCCGAACCACACCCTTCCCACCGGGGGCACGGCCCGCTTCTCCAGCCCCCTGAGCGTGGACGACTTCGTGAAAAAGTCCCAGTATATCTACTACACCGCCCAGGCCCAGGCCGCCGCCGCGCCGGACGTGGACCTGTTCGCCCGGGCGGAGGGGCTGACGGGGCACGCCCGCAGCGCCATGATCCGAAGGGAGGACCGGAAGTGAGCCGCTTTTTCAGCCGGAAATACGACGCTCTCACCCCCTACGTTCCCGGGGAGCAGCCCCAGGGCACGGACTTCGTGAAGCTCAACACCAACGAGAATCCCTTTCCTCCCTCCCCCAAGGCGCTAAGCTACGCCCGGGAGCACGTCCGCTCCCCGGAGAAGTATTCCGATCCGGAGGGGACGGAGCTCAGGCGGGCTCTGGGCTTCCTCTGCTC
>JAEEGL010551908.1_pt1 | contig 11758 bp, 9 predicted proteins | sample 9134231 | NCBI WGS metagenome assembly JAEEGL01 (sample SAMN16246548, study PRJNA631951) | gut metagenome | biome: gut microbiome; feature: rumen; material: fiber-attached | host: Bos | place: Iran: Karaj | collected 2018-10
GGCCGCTTGTCGGTTTTAAGAAATGGCATAATGATGCAAGAGACGGCAAACAAGCAGAAGCGCATGACTCTGAAAACTGTTCACGAGATGTTGGACGGGATGAGTGTGGAACTGGCAGAGAAGGTTCATCTGCTGTTCATGGCTTCAACCTGGAAGTGTTCAACCTCGAAACCGATTTCTTCGGTGACCTGCACTGCAGCTCCCGCTTCACAGACATGCTCTGTGATGCCCAAGCCCAATACGGTGATTATTCTGAGTTAGAGAAGTGCCCTATGTGGGGGATGTGGGAGAAGGAAGAGGGAGAATGAGATAAAGGCCCTATTGAAATGCGTAGGGAGCGGGGGCTGAGAAGATAGAGAATGCTTAAAAAGGTAGCAATACTGAATTATATATGACTAACCAGAGGTATAAAATTAACGATATAGCGAGCCTTTATTCACGAGCGCAATGGGAAAAGATGCAGCCATTGCCAGAAGATGAGTATGGCTATTTTGAGCTTTTTGTTCCCTGCTTGTCTGATGGAATTCGCCTTGATGTTAGGATGTTAAGGGGCGAGATGCCAACAAAAAGTGGTTTCGTCATTGTTATTAATGACAATTTCATAGAAGTAGTTGACCCTTATTATTTGTGTTTTGAGTTGATGAGCATTGTAGGCAATGTAGCTCTTCTATACGATAAGGAAAAAAAGAATTATAAAAGTAGAATCACGAAAAAGGATTTGGGCGGTTTCGAGATTCAGATACCTGAAATGGAACGTCAACTTGCTTACGCGGATAGTGCCTACTTCGTTGATAGGCTAAAGGCTTATCTCCTAATGAAAAAGGATGATCGATATAATCAGCTCCGACTGAGTCTATTCACGGAGTTGATGGACGCGCTGAGCATTGAACAGGTGATGGGCTCGTACTTCAGCGATATGGATATACACATTTATAACCCATGGAAACGGTTGATTGAGAAATATGATAGAAAAGACAAACAGTTTATCAACAAACTGTTTGGTGAACTAATCTCTCAAGACAGCGAAGTTATGAATGGCGTTCGAAAAGTGCGTATAGCAGTTAAGAATATAGCAGAATTATATAAAAAGGTGTAGACTATGAGTTGGCGTATCAATAATATACGGATAAAAAACTTCAAGTTCTTCAAGGATGAGTTTGTTCTCAATGTAGATGGAAAACACCTGCTGTTGTATGGAGAAAATGGTAGTGGCAAAAGTTCTATTTACTGGAGTTTCTATACCCACTATCAGAGTTGCTATAAGTTACCCACACCCGAAGATGCGCAAAAGTATTTTATAGTTGGTAACGATCAGAATCTGCGTAATGGGTTTTGCAATGATACGGATGGCTCATCGATTATCATAGAGTTTATATCTGACGACCATCGAACTAAAACCTTTGAGGACTCAGATGTTAGATGTAACACCACGACAGGGGGGGATATGTTCATGAATTTTACTTCTGGGTCGAGTAGTTTCCTGAATTATAAATTCCTTTCCTCGATATTCGACTTCAAGAATAGCGAGAAACCAGAGATATTTTCGATATTTAAATCGGACATATTCCCTGCATTAGTATTCAGACCTTCGCCTTTATTAGTTCACGTAGACGGTACTCCTCCGGCACATGCAACAACTGCGGATTATTGGTGGAAGTATTTGGATAATAATCTTAAGAATCTTAAGAAGGGACAAAATCCAAAGTATATACTTAAAACTTCAGACGAATTCAAACGTTATGAGAATCTGCTGGGAGAATTTAACAAGCAAATGGGGGAGACTATTACTCTCATTGAGGAAAAGACAAACAGTAAAATAGATCATGATTTCCATCTTAATTGCAAAATTCAAATTAACTATATTCCCGCCTACATTAAAGGACAAAAGGTGGGGCCGGAGACGGAAGTTAATCTAAAACTGTGTCCACCTCGAATTTATGTTAAAGCAAAGCTAACTAATAATGGCCTCCCTGATGCTCACAAGGATGTTCTTCATCCACGGTCGTTTTTTAATGAGGCAACGCTGACTTGTATTGCTGTTGCTATGCGTTTTGCTGTGGTGGATGTGATGTACCAAGGTGATGAGAATGTGGCATCAGCTCTGTTCTTGGACGATTTACTCATCAGTCTTGATATGTCAACTAGATTGAGTATTATAGATGTGATATTAGCCTATCAAGAGAAATATCAGATACTGCTTTTTACTCATGATTACGCATTCTACGATATCTTGAAATCAAGAATTGGTGATATGGGGAAAAAGTCTGAGTGGCAGTTCCGGGAGATGTATAGAAAAGATGAGACGTTAGCACCAATTCCGTCACCTTTGATTCTTGATGATGACAGTGCCTACACAAAAGCGCTGGCATATTATTGCAAAAACGATTATGCAGCATCTGCCAATGCTCTGCGGCGTGAGTGCGAAGAACAGATGAGGAGGTTACTTCCCTACAACAGGACTATAACAGAAAGCGAAGAGGGGTGCACATGGTCGATGCCTCAAAAGTTAGCCATAATGATAGATAGCCTTAAAGAATTCTATAAATCGATAGGCATGCCAAACCCAACGCCAAATCTTCATCTGTACAGGGAAAGAATTCTTAATCCGCTGTCGCATTACGATGTGAGGACATCCATTTATAAGGATGAACTGAAAAAAGCGATAGACGAAGTGAGAAAACTTCAGGATATAATAATAGAACGGATTGTGCCTATCAAAGATTGTGGTTTTAATGTGTTATTCCAAATTACAATGGATAACGATGATATTCATATTCATAATGAGTTTAACTTCTGTGACGAGTGGCGGAAATACAGTTATGACGGGCTGGAATATTATACAAAACCACATATTTTAGTACGCGATACCGATGTGCGAGAGTTTACAAATGGAAAGGTTTATACTTTGACGAGCGTATTTAACAGAATGAGCAGAATCGCCTATGGAGTTGATCATCCAGAGATGTGGCCGGATATTAGGACCGCGGTTAAAAAAGTGGAGGATTAATAGAATGGAAGTGAAATCTTATGGTGAGTTTTTCAACGGATTAAAGATTTAAGGTTAGTTGGATGCCCCAAAACCACTAACATCTGAATTAGTAATTATATTTTATAATTAGAAGGAAAGGGTAATTGTAGATGAGAAGACAGATTGCAGCGCCAAAGAATTGGCAGGACTTTGAAGAATTATGCTTGCGCCTATGGAGAGACATGTGGGGAGACCCTAATGCGCAGAAAAACGGAAGGGGTGGGCAGAATCAGCATGGAGTAGATGTTTTTGGTAAGTCGTCTTACGATGGACAGCTACATGGGGTGCAATGTAAAGGTAAGAATGCTAATTATGGAGCACAGTTGACTGATAAGGAAATATACAAAGAAGCGGAAAATGCAGATGGATTTGTTGGTGCTCTTGCTTCTTTAACTATGGCAACAACTGCACCAAGAGATGTAAACCTGCAAGCTGTGTGCAGAGATTTGAATGAATCGAAAATACACAAATTTACAGTAAGTGTATGGTCGTGGGATGATATCGAAGATGAACTCCAGTACCGGACAGATATAATAAGACAATGTGGCTTGGAATATGATGACAGCGAACAGGAGTCATCGTCAATCAAGATTAGTCGGATAACTAGCAAGGAACGGCTTCAGGCATTTATGACAAGACCTATTGTTGTTGCTGTGACATCAAAAACTATGCGAATATTGCTGCATCATGCATTTTATGAGGTTATGCAGAATGCCTTTATACACGGAAAGGCAACTCATTGTATGCTTTTGTATGATGGCTATAAGTTTACCATGATGGACGATGGTGGAAAGTTTAATCCTAATGAATTATTTCCTGATAAAGGAAGTGGCGGTGCTATTACAATAACACGTTTGTTTAATGAGTGTAAGGGTGGGTTGGAATCGACCTATGACTATCGGGAGGTGGATGGAAAATCGTTGAATGTGTATACTTTGACCTTTAGCCCGGAAATGTTGTGTAAAGAAATCAGCAATAAGGTTGAGTTTATGATTAACCAGGACTTTCAGATACAAAGTAGGACTGAAGCTGGCCAGTTGGCCATAAAACAAATGTCGACGCTTACTCCGACAGATGATGTGTCGGTGTTGTTTGGAGATAGAGTTAATAATAGCAATGTAAGGGCATATGTAAGCAATGCGGTCAAGATTGTGGATCCTGAAAAACTGACGGTGTCGTTACATTCTTCTCAGGCAGGAATGGAAGAAAAATTGAAAGAGTTTACACCGAATGTTCGTGTAAGGTGATATTAACAACCAGGCGTGTTTCTAATGCCAGTTAAAACTCGCTTGAATGAATAAACAAGTTTTAAATAGAGCGCAAACGCCCCAGGGAAGATTGTTCCTTCTCTTGGGCGTTTGTCGTTTCTCGATTCATTTATGCATTTTTATGTGTTATTTGTTTGGCGGTAATAAGAATTTGCGTATATTTGCAATCGAAAGAAGGGAATTAAAAGTATCTTCTTACAAAAATAGAACTATAAATATTGTATTATTCAAATAAAAAGAACGTCAATGCTAGAATACTTAAAGAAAACAATATCGTTTACACCTTGTGAAATAGAGTACAAATTTGTGTTGTATTCATTTGATACGCCAAATGATTTTTTATCATCAGAGATCATAAATGGCCAATCACTTGTATTTATTTCAAATAGAGTTATAGAAGATGAAGAGAAAGCTTCACATACTATGCTATGTGCTGCAACTACTAATAATCTTACTTGTTTTTGTCAGAATTGTGATTGGGAAACTCTTCAGGCAAATAATGCCAATTGTGTAGGTGTCTTACGTATAGATAAGGATATTGATGAGGCTATAGCTATTGAAGAGTTGGCTATGGATAGCCATTTTTCAGAAGTACAATTTAAGGACGCCACTGCTGAAGAGATACATTTTCTTCAAGGTAATGAGGATTATTTTGAGAAAAATGGTATTAGTGCAGCAAATATTACTGATGTAAAAGACAAGATAAGGGAATTCTTTAATATGAAGAATGTTTGTTTCTTGTTTGGTTCTGGCACGAGTTCTCCTGCAATTCCGATAATGACTGGCTTGATGAAAGCAATTAGGATTAGTGAATTAACCAGGGATGAAAAAGAGATGTTTGAAACCATTGCCGATGTAAAGGAAGATAATATTGAAGAAATACTCGGAACATTGTATTCGAAAAAGGCTTTTCTTGAGGGAATGGGCGATGAAGAGTCAGAAGACTATAAATTGTGTAAAGGCCTAATTAAAAAAATTGAGGAGGTTATCTATGATAAACTAACGCCTTGTCTGAATTCTAAAGGAATGGATGAAACCACTCGGAATGTATTTAATTCTTATAAGAGACTCTATAGTAAGGTAACCAATCGTAATAAAGATCTGGCACGAATTAATGTGTTTACAACTAACAATGACTTGTTTAATGAAACAGCATTGGATAGCCTGAATATCCACTATGTAAATGGTTTTAGTGGTGGCCTCAAGAAGTATTTTAATCCAGCCTTTTTTAACTATACGTTCTCGAAGCGAATGGATACAAGTTTAGAGAAATTTGAACCCGTGAACAACATGGTTTACCTGTACAAAATTCACGGCTCAGTAAACTGGGTGGAAGATAATACTGAGAATAATAATTATTTTAATATCAGGGAATTATCGGAACTGCCGGGAGCGTATGGCGGCACAGAGATGATATATCCAACACCACTGAAACAGAACAAGAGTCTTGGCAGTCCATATGTGGACTTGTTTAGGGAGTTTCAACATAAACTGTTAGAACCAAACAGTGTACTGTTCGTAATAGGGTATAGTTTCAATGATGAACATATCAATGATATTATTTATAGGTCATTAGTGACAAATACATCGTTGATATTGGTAATTATCAACAACCTGGATGAGATGCAGCCAATTTGCAAAGTGAATGACAATCGTGTATTCAGATTCTGGGGACATAATGCTGACAGAACTGTAAAGTATCACTATTTTGACTTCTTTACGGAAAACCTTGTTCATGATTTTGAGCTTGAAACCAGATCGCAAAAAGATCAAGTTGAACAGTTAGTAAAAGTGATAAACAACTCAAAAAGAAATCAAGAATGAAGATAGGTAAGATAATCTCTGTAGAGTTTGACAAATTTAGAGTCAAGATTCTTGATGATTGCCGCCAGTCTACGGTCAGTATAGATGGGCAGGTGTATTATTTTGGTAATATCGGTAGTTATTTGAAGACTTTTAACTCGCTTGGGGATACTATTGTCTGTGAGGTAGTGGCAATATTTGAGAATGACTCAAGCATAACACAGAAACTGCAACATAGTCAATTTAACCTTGATAATTCAAGGGTACTACTGATTAAACCTATCGGAACTATGTCTCAAAATAAACATTTTACGATGGGTGTTGGTATATTCCCGTCTATTTATAATGATGTTGAAATCGTGACGACGAAAGATTTGTATAACATCTTACAGTCTGCTCAGAAACAAGGAACAAAAAAAACAGGAGTGCATTCATCAATAGCGATTGGTTATAGCAAGAATCTAATTAACTATAAAGTAACGTTAAGTATTAATAGTTTGTTTAACATACATTCTGCAGTACTAGGGAATTCAGGTAGTGGTAAATCTAATACGATAGCAAGGATTCTTCAAGAAGTCTACAGAAAGAAAAAAAATAGTGCTATAGGTGCAAAAACAATTCTTTTTGATTCAAACGGGGAGTATCCGATAGCATTCCAAAATGCAGGTTTTAGTGAAGAAGTGAAAACCGTTTTTTACAAACCTTTCAAAGGTAAACAACCTGTTAGCAATGATTCGGAAATCGAATATACACCGTTTTTCCTACCATATTATCTTTTGAGTCTAGATGAGTGGCTGGCTTTTTTGATGGCTTCAGACCGCGCCCAGAAACCATTTTGGGACAAAACATTGCAAATGACTTATAAGTTCTATTCTATCTTTAATTCAGAAGAAAAAGATGACAAAAAGAATGTAGCAAAATACGTTAACTATTTTAAATGGAAAATTCTTGGTATTATTGATCTGATATTATCACAAATAGATTCTGATACTGCTAAAATAACAGCTGCAAGGGGTATTGTAGGAAGGTGCGTAAATATCATTAATGAACTGTCGAAAAATGAGGAATTGCTTGATTTTATAAATGAGATAAATAGTAGGTGTGGTATCAGTTATGGTAATAACGACTCTAAGCTTCAGGAGTATGCAAACAATCAAAGAGAAAGTATAAATGAAGATCTGGCTTGGGAGGTAGAAGAAAAGAAACTATCGCATGGTGACTATTATGATTACAAGTTCCTGCATACAGCTGTGGAAATGGTGCTTTTGGAGGAGGAAGCCAGAGGTAATACACGTATTAGGGAGTTTACGTCGACGATGTTGACGAGACTTGACTTCTTCTTAAATAACAAAGAGTGCTTGTTTATGCGAGATATAGAACATAAGTTTAAGAATACCAAAGAGTACTTGCAGATGATGTTTAATATAGGTGCTGATGAAAGAAATAATCAACTTATTACAATTGATTCAAGTGAGGTGGGTAGTGATGTTCTTGAACTAATGACTAGCGTAGTGAGTAGAATGATTTTTGATTTCCGGAAAGAAAGAATAGACTCTAACCGTAGGCATGAACCAGTACACTTAATATTGGACGAGGCACACCGCTATATCAGACAAGATGGTGATTATATTCTGCGTGAGAATATATTTGAAAAGATTGCTCGTGAAGGAAGAAAATATTCTCTTTTCTTGATTGTGTCATCACAGCGTCCATCTGAGCTGTCAAGTACAGTTCTTTCACAGTGTGGAAACTTTATTGTTCATAGAATCCAAAATGAGGTTGATTTGAAGTATGTTTATGCGATATTACCATATTTCTCGGAAGACTTTATTACAAAGATTAAACAATCGGTACCTGGCGAGGCTTTGATTTTTGGAAATTGTGTGCCAATGCCATTACAGGTTCAGGTAATACAGGCAAGCCCAGATCCAAATAGCAAGAATTGCAACGTGGATGAGGAGTGGTTTTTGACTGAAGGTGAGTTGAATTAAAAAGAGATGATATTATGGGACGATGGAATGTGAATGTTGTAGAACCAATTAGATTGGAACTACAAGAATGTATTGTATACTTGGAAGCATATGAAAAGGCTGGAGATGGTATCGTGGATGCTTTTGTTGATTTCCGGCAGACAAAAGATTTTGTTTTGTTTCGTAGTGCTACAGGCTATGGGAATATGAAAGCATCATTTATAGAGTTTCGCTCTTTAAAAGCTTCTAAGAGGTTGAGACGTGGATGTTATTATAAATTAAATCTCGACCTGCTAAAGAACTTTCAGATAGAAAGACAAGAGAATTCGTTACTAATAGGTGGAGCGTACGACCTTAGTAACATGCAAAAGCCAGAAACGGATGACGATGAAGTACTGCAGAAACATGAGGCTTTAGACGCTGAAGAAATGAGCATTGCAAACGTTCCTCCTGGCAATCTGTTTGATAATATAACGACGAATGATTTGAAACTCTTTGTGAAAGATGTAGGGCAGGCAAATTGGAATGAATTGCGTATAGGTGATGATGTTAAGGTGGTGTACGATGCCGGAGCAGAACTGCATGCCCATGAACAAGAGGTAAGGCAGATATTTGGAAGTAGGAAAAACGACTTAATGCGTACTAAGCCTGTGCTTGTAATTTCTCATTGGGACATGGATCATATTCATTGCTTAAAAGTTATGAATGACAATGATATTCGGAATTGTTTCAGTAGAATTGTATGCCCCGATAAAGTAAAATCGATGACTTCACAGAGCATATTGGAAAACTTTAGGAGAGCTTTGGGAAATGCAAGTGTCTTTAGTCTGCCATTGCCTGCAAGAACCAATGGGGTAGCGATGCACCTATGGAGGAAAGAAGGATGCATATCTTTGTATAGGGCAGAGGCAAGTAGCCAAATAAATTATTGTGGATTAGTGATGTTTGTAAGAGGAAACGAAAGAAGTGCATGCTATACAGGAGACTGTAGGCTTGTTCAGGCAAAAGATGCTTACGACCAAGAGAAAGACGGAGGATTAACAACAAATGCTCATGTGCTAATAGCTCCACACCATGGAGGTGATTGTGGTGTTAATTATAGGCGCTATTCTGATCCATGCAATGTGATAGCTATCTCTGTGGGTTACAATAATGGTTATGGTCATCCGCAGAGTGATATGATGAAATATCTAAAGTTGCTGGGAACAGTTAAGCAGACAAAGGACGTAGGGGATATTATAGAAATTTTATAGTGTTTTTATAGTGTTTGGAAGTAAAGTGATGATTCGTATCTGCTGTTATGATAAAGAATAATATAACGTTTGATAAAGTTTTTTGGAAATCATTTGGATGGTTCATCCTTATAGCTGTGCTTATTTGCTGCCTACCATGGTTGCTGGCTAAACACTCGTGGATAGATTTTTCTACAACAGGCGAAATCGGTGATACCATCGGTGGAATAATGGGGCAGTTTATCGCTATAGCGGCAGCTGGGCTTACATTTATTGCTTTCTGGGTTCAGTATAAAGCTTATCCCTCAAATCGAGATGAAAACAGGGACATGAGCAAGGAATATAAGAAAGGAGCATTTTAAAGCAAAATGAAGAAAATGTGCATTTTTCTTTGCTAATGGGAGAGTTTTCGCGAAAAAAGATGTAACTTTGGCGCCGGAAATAGAAGTAAAACTATAATATGAAAGATTACCAATATCATATTTTTGCCCCATATAGGGTGTGTCCGATAGGGGCGCATGTGGATCATCAGCATGGTCTGGTGACTGGTTTTGCTATTAACAAGGGGGTGGATCTGTGGTTTAAGCCAGAGCCCCTCTCTGACTTCCCCCAAAAGGGAGGAGGACATGTACATCTCGAATCTAAAACCTTTGAGGGGGTGGTGGATTTTGAGATTGATGCGCCTTCACAGGTGAAGGAAGGGCATTGGGGGGACTATGCTCGTGGAGCTAAGTATGCACTGAGGAAACGTTTTGAACTGAAGCGAGGCATCGAAGGTGTGATACAGGGCTCGTTGCCAGTGGGTGGCTTGTCGTCGAGCGCTGCGGTGCTGATAGCGTATGTGATGGCGTTTGCCAAGGCGAACGACATTACACTGCAGCCATTTGAGGTGGTGAAGATTGCATCGGAGGCGGAACGAGAGTACATCGGACTGAACAACGGCTTGCTGGACCAGGCATGTATCGCACTGGGAAAGAAGGACGGGCTGCTGTTTCTGGATTGTGACAGTAACGACTGGCGCATCATCAAGCGTAATCCTGATATGCCGGAGTTTGAGATTGGCATCTTCTTTTCTGGACTTACTCGTTCGTTAGTGAACTCGGACTATAACCTGCGTGTCTATGAGTGTAAGACGGCGGCTTGGAATATGCTGGCCTATACAGACCAGCCGCTGAAGACGTTTGATAAGACATTTTTAAGGGATATACCCAAGGCGACATTTGAAAAGACGAGGATTGCGATGCCTGCGAGGTTTGCACGCAGGGCTGAGCACTTTTATAGTGAGTACCGCCGAGTGCGACAAGGGGTGACGGCTTGGGAAACGGGTAACATGAAATTGTTTGGTAAGTTGAGCTTTGACTCGTGCGAGAGCAGCATCCATAACTACGAGTGCGGAAGTGCGGAGCTGATTGCTATCTACGAGATTATGCGAAAGTTGCCAGGAGTGTATGGTGGCAGATTCTCGGGAGCTGGCTTTAAGGGGGCTTGCATTGCACTGGTGGATCCTGCATACAAGGAGGAGATTCAAAGGGTGCTCACAGAGAAGTATCTAGAGCAGTTCCCTGAATATGAAAAAACATTCCAAGTCTTTTGGGTCCGTCCTGACGATGGAGCCAGATTCGTCGATTGAAAATTGATTTTATGAAGAATATAGTAATTGCAGCGGGATATGCAACGAGATTGGGAGAGTTGACGAAGAACTTTCCGAAGCCATTGTTGAAGATTGGAGAGAACACTATTCTAGGGAGGATGCTGGATGATATCGACAAGATTCCAGAGATAGATGAGCATATTATCATTACGAACCATAAGTTTGCTGGCATCTTTGATGAGTGGGCGAAGGATTTGCAGTATAGCAAACCTATTACCATCGTGGATGATGGCACAGAGACGAATGATACTCGTCTTGGAGCTGTATGCGATTTGCTGTATGCAATGGATAAGCTCCACATCGATGATGATTTGTTGGTTGTAGCAGCAGATAACCTGCTGTTCTTCTCATTCCTGGAGTTTGTGGGCTTCGCCAAGGAGAAACAGACGAGTTGCATCATGTGTCATGAGCAGCCTTCAATAGAGAAACTTCAACGTACGGGGGTAGTAGAGTTGGACGCCAATAACAAGGTGTTAGGCATGGAGGAGAAACCACAGGTGCCAAAGAGCCATTGGGCTGTGCCGCCATTCTATATCTATCTAAAGAAAGACCTCGACTTGGTACGTCATTCTGTAGAGAATGGTTGTGGTAAGGATGCACCAGGGAATCTCGCCCATTATATGGTAGAGCATACCACGATGCATGCATGGCCAATGAGTGCAGGGAGATTTGATATAGGCAGCCTCGATACTTATTACGAGGCGGTTGAGAAATACGGCAAGTAACGAATACGAGTTTATGAAGACAATATTAGTTACAGGAAGTGCGGGGTTTATTGGCTCGAACTTGGTACTACGCTTATTTAA
>JAEEGL010791893.1_pt1 | contig 11758 bp, 8 predicted proteins | sample 9134231 | NCBI WGS metagenome assembly JAEEGL01 (sample SAMN16246548, study PRJNA631951) | gut metagenome | biome: gut microbiome; feature: rumen; material: fiber-attached | host: Bos | place: Iran: Karaj | collected 2018-10
CATCTCGGATCGTGTCAGGACTGGGATCTGAACCGCAAGATAGGCGGAGTCAAGATCATACCGCCCTTTGCGACGGGGCACTACGGCGACTACCGGGGAAAGATCGAGGAGCTGCGGGCGGCTCTGCCCTTCCTCGAGGAGCATCTGCCCGATTACGTCGTCGTCGCCGACACCATCACGATATGCAATATCGATCTGCGCCCCGTAATCGCCGCCCATACGGCGTCGGGAAGAGACCTGACGGTTGTCTGCGGGAAAGTCGAGAAGGACGAAAACGGCGAATCCGAGCTGGTCTTCGACGTCGACGGCGCGGGGGAGGTACGGAACGTATATCTGAACTACCCGGCGAGGGAGGGACAGTATTCGAGTATAGGCATTTACGTTTTCAGACGCGACTACCTCGTCGGAGAGATAAAAAAGCACTCCTCGCTCGGACATTTTCACCTGGAGAGGGATCTCATACAGACGGGCTTCAATTCGGGCAGGATGACGATCGGACTCAGTCCTTTCGGCGGAGTGATGCTCAAAAACCGCTCGATTGCCGAATACTTCCGCAACTCGATGGCGCTGCTTTCGGGAGAGGTGTACAGGGGCCTTTTCCGTCCCGACCGTCCGGTCTACACCGCCGTCCGGGATGAACAGCCGGCTTATTACGGGGAAAACTGCAGCGTTTCGGGATGCATAATCGCCGACGGCTGCAGAGTCTGCGGCAGCGTGAAAAACACGGTCCTTTTCCGCGGCGCCGTCATAGAGGAGGGGGCGTGCGTATCCGATTCGGTGATCATGGACGGCTGCGTGATAAAATCGGGCGCCGTCGTAGAAAACGCAATCCTCGACAAGAATATTACCGTACACGGCGGATGCCGGCTGTCAGGGGCTCCCGGCGTGCCGGTGATCGCCGGCAAGGGGAGCGACCTTGAATAAGATGAACGTTGTATTCTGCGCATCCGAAGCGGCGCCTTTCATAAAGACCGGAGGACTCGGGGACGTCGCGTACGCCCTTCCGGCCGCCCTCGCGGCGGCGGGGAACCGGGTCACCGTCGTGCTTCCCCTTTACGGCCGCATAAAGCGCTCGGAGTATTTCGGGAAGATGAAATTCATCCGGTGGTTCATGACCGAGCTGTCATGGCGCCGCCAGTATACCGGTATCTACACCCTGACCGCGGCGAAGGGGCTGACCTTCGTCTTTATCGACAACGAGTATTACTTCGACCGTCCCGGCGGGATCTACGGCGAGTACGACGACGGGGAGCGCTTCGCCTTCTTTTCGAAGGCGGCGATAGACGCCGTAGCGTCGCTCGGACTTTCTCCCGACGTCATCCACTGCAACGACTGGCAGACGGCGGCGCTTCCCGTTTTTCTCCGGGAGTTTTATCCGGGATTCGACGGGACGCGGACCCTTTTCACGATACACAATATCGAATACCAGGGGATAATGCCGCAGTCGTTTGCCGGCGACGTGATGGGACTTTCGGACGCCGCCGCCCGGGATCTCGAGTTTTCCGGCTGTACGAATCTGATGAAGGGGGCGATCGTGCGCTCCGACGCCGTGAGCACCGTCTCGAAAACCTACGCCGAAGAGATACTCGATCCCTTCTTTTCCCACGGGCTGGACCCGGTGCTCCGGGAGAACAGCAAAAAGCTGCGCGGGATAGTCAACGGGATCGACACCCGGCTTTACGATCCCGCGTCGGACGGATCGATTGCCCGGAATTATTCCGCCGGGGATCAGTCGGGAAAGGCGGTCTGCAAGCGTGAGCTGCAGCGCGAACTGGGACTTGAAGTCGACGAAAATATACCGCTCTGCGGGATCGTCAGCCGGCTCGCCTCCCACAAGGGCTTCGACCTTGTCGCGCGGGTGCTTTACGAGCTTGCCGACACCGGAGTGCAGTTCGCGATACTCGGAACCGGCGAGGAAAGGTTCGAGAACTTTTTCCGCCGCGCCGCCGCCGACCGCCCCGGGATGATTTCGGCGAATATCGCATTTTCAAACGCGCTCGCGTCGAAGATATACGCGGGAAGCGATCTTTTCCTGATGCCCTCGCTGAGCGAGCCCTGCGGGCTGTCCCAGCTGGTCGCCATGCGCTACGGCGCGGTGCCGGTCGTGCGCCGCACCGGCGGACTGAAGGATACCGTCCCGCCGTACGATCCGTCGACCGGCGAGGGAAGGGGATTCACCTTCGAGACCTGCAACGCCCACGATATGAAGGACGCGGTGCTGCGGGCGGCGGAGCTTTTCCGCTCCGACCGCGACGCCTTCCTGCGTCTGCGTTCACGCGACATGTCCCTTGACCTTTCCTGGGGCGCGTCGGTGAAGGAATATTCCGAATTATACAAATCGATCACCGGATAAAGGAATTCAATGGAAAAAACAGACTTTCAGAGATCGATCGGCGCCGCCTGCCTCGCCAATTTCGGCTGCACTCTCGACGCCGCGACGCCGACCGAAGCATACAGAGCGCTCTGCATAGCGGTGCGCGAGCGCCTCGTCGAAAAAAACCACGACTTCCGCCGCCGTCTGCGCGAGGAAGGCTCGAAAAGAGTATACTATATGTCGATGGAATTTCTCGTCGGCACTTCGCTCCGCAACAATCTTTACAATCTGGGGCTGACCGGAGAGGCGGAGCGCGCCTTCTCGGAGGCCGGGAAAAATCTCGCGGATATTTTTGAGATCGAACCCGACGCCGGCCTCGGCAACGGCGGCCTCGGACGCCTCGCCGCCTGCTATATGGATGCGGCATCCTCCCTCGGCATATCCTGCACCGGTTTTTCGATCAAATATCAGTTCGGTATCTTCCGCCAGAAGATCGACGAAGGATGGCAGACCGAACTTCCCGACGACTGGCTCGACCTCGGAGGAGTCTGGCTTGTCCCGCGATACGACGATTCGCGCAAGGTCAGATTCGGCGGCAGGACCGACGGATATTTCGATATCGACGGAAGATATCACGCCGAGCACACAGGCTTTTCGACTGTCGTCGCCGTCCCCTACGATATGTATATCTCGGGATACGGCGGAGACGTCAACAAGCTCACCCTCTGGGAGGCGAAAAGCGACTCGTCCATCGATATGGCCGCCTTCGCGCGCGGCGAGTATTCGAAGGCGCTCGAGCAGGAGACGATGGCGGAGGTCATCTCGAAGGTCCTCTATCCCGCCGACAATCATATCGAAGGAAAACGCCTGCGCCTGCGCCAGCAGTATTTCTTCGTCTCGGCTTCGCTTCAGCAGATTATCTGCGACCATCTCGGGCGCGGCGATTCTCTCGAAGCGCTTCCCGACAGGATAGCGATACATATAAACGACACCCATCCGGCCCTCTGCGTTCCCGAACTCATGCGTCTGCTTATGGACGAGTACGGAATGGGATGGGACCGCGCGTGGGATATAACCTGCCGCACCCTTTCCTATACCAATCACACCGTTATGAGCGAAGCTCTGGAGCGCTGGTCGGTCACTCTTTTCGAAGAGCAGCTGCCGCGCGTTTACCAGATAGTCTGCGAGATAAACAGACGCCAGTACGCCCGTCTGCGCTCCTTCTGGGGGGACGATATCCCCAAGCTGGACTATATGGCCGTTATTTCGGGAGGCGAGATCAGGATGGCAAATCTCTGCCTTGCCGCCTGCCATTGCGTCAACGGCGTATCGAAACTCCACTCCCGCATACTTACCGAAAGCATATTCCGCGACTGGGCGGCGATGGACCCCTCGAGGTTTACCAACGTGACCAACGGTATCGCCTACCGCCGCTGGCTCTGCCAGGCGAACCCGGGGCTTTCGTCACTGATCTCGTCCCTTATAGGAGACGGTTTCAGGACCGACGCCCGGGAGCTTGAAAAGCTGCTCGCCTTCGAGGGTGACGCGGCAGTACTCGACGCTCTTGCGTTGATAAAGCTCGAAAACAAAAAAAGACTCGCGGCGCTCATCGAAGAGAAGAACGGCACAAAGGTCGATCCCTCGTCGATATTCGACGTTCAGGTCAAGCGTCTGCACGAATACAAGCGCCAGCTTCTCAACGTTCTTCAGATCCTGCGCATCTATTTGCGGATCAAAAACGATCCGTCATTCGAATGCCCTCCGCGCACCTTCGTTTTCGCGGCGAAGGCGTCTCCCGGATACGTTATGGCAAAGCAGATCATAAGACTTGTCTGCGCCGTTTCCCGGCTTATCGAAGAAGATCCCGCCGTGCGCGACCGCCTGAAGGTGGTCTTCATGGAGGATTACAGAGTCTCGCTCGCCGAGGTCATCATACCCGCCGCCGATATCTCCGAGCAGATCTCGGTCGCCGGCAAAGAGGCGTCGGGGACCGGCAATATGAAGTTTATGATAAACGGAGCCGTCACGGTGGGGACCCTCGACGGCGCCAACGTGGAGATCCTCGAGCAGGTCGGACGGGAGAACATGTTCCTGTTCGGAATGAACGCCGCAGAGGTCGAGGACCTCTGGAGGCGCGGATACGACCCGACTCCCTTCATCAGGGATGATCCTGAGCTCGAGGGGGTCATCTCGCTGCTGATGGGCGGATTCTGCGGACAGCGTTTCGACGATATTCTCCGCTCGCTCCTGCGCGGCGACTACGGCCCCGCCGACCCTTATATGTCTTTGGCCGATTTTTCGGATTACAAGCGCGCGCAGGATGAAATTTCCCGCACCTATCCCGACAGCCGCCGCTTCTTCGGCATGTCGCTGGTCAATATAGCGAAGGCGGGCGTTTTCTCGGCCGACCGCGCGGTCGGCGAATACGCCCGGAATATCTGGCATGTCTGACCGGATTCTCCACGACAGCTTTTCGGCGGAGTACCGCGAGCCCTTCGGAGCCGTTCGCGAAAAGACCGTCCTGCGGCTGACGGTGAAGGTCCCCGTCTCCTGCCCCGCGAAAGAGGCGTTCGCCGAGATCGAAAGAGACGACGGACTCGTCCTTACGGTTCCGGCGATAAAAGAGGAGCCGGAAGCGGGATACGTCCGGTTTTCCTTCGGGTTCACCCTTTACGAAAGGGGAATTTACCGGTACCGCTTCCGGATAGTGAAGCCGGACGGAGAGTTCCGGCTTTACCGCGAGGGACTTCACGACACGAACATGGAGGCGGGGGAGCGCTGGCAGATCACCTGTTTTGCGGAGGATTATGCCGTTCCCCGCGGATTCTGCGGCCGGATGATGTATCAGATCTTCCCCGACAGATTCGCCGTCGGCGGAAAAGTGATCACCGAAGGAAAAATGAAGCCCTTCCGGGTTCACCGGTCGGCGTCGGAACCTCCCGACCCGCAGCCCGATCCCGACGGCACCTGGAACGCCGACTTTTTCGGGGGAAATTTCCGGGGAATAACAGAAAAACTCGATTACATAGCCGGGCTTGGAGCGGATATCTTATATCTGAATCCGATATTCAAAGCGCGTTCGAACCACCGCTACGACGTTGCCGATTTTCTTGAGTGCGACCCGATGCTGGGGACCAAGGAGGATTTTTCGGCCCTCTGCCGCGAGGCGGAAAAAAGAGGCATATCGGTAATTCTCGACGGGGTTTTTTCCCATACCGGTTCGGATTCGGTCTATTTCCGCGACGCCGTGAGCGATCCGGAGTCGCCTTACCGCAAATGGTACGAATTCAGGCGCTATCCCGACGACTGCGTCTGCTGGTGGGACGTGAAAAGTCTCCCCTGCGTAAACGAGACCGAGCCCTCATATCTGGAGTTCATAACCGGAGAGGGCGGGGTGATCGAGAAATGGATGAGACTCGGAGCCGCCGGCTTCCGGCTTGACGTGGCCGACGAGCTGCCAGACGAATTCATCCGTGCCGTGCGGCGCCGGGTGAAGGCGTGCAGGGAGGACGGACTTCTCATCGGAGAGGTCTGGGAGGACGCTTCGAACAAGATCAGTTACGGAAAGCGAAGAGAATACTTCACCGGAGGCGAGCTGGACGGGGTCATGAACTATCCCTTCCGCAACGCCGTCGCGGATTTTGCCGCGGGCAGGATATCCGCGGAGGAGTTCGAATATGCCGTGACCGCGATAATCGAGAACTACCCGCGCGACGCGCTTTTCTGTTCCACCGTGTTCCTTTCGTCTCACGATATACCGCGCATCAGGACCGCTCTCGGAGATTCGCTTTCCGCCTTTGAAAAGGCGGCGGCGCTGCAGGCGTTTCTGCCCGGCATTGTCTGCGTCTACTACGGCGACGAGGCGGGCATGAGCGGCGGCGCCGACCCCTTCAACCGCGCCTTCTTCTCCTTCCCGGAAGACGGCGGACCCTTCCGGGAGATATACGCAAAATATCTTTCCCTGCGGCGGGAGGAACCGCTCCTTTCGCACGGCGACGTTTCGGTTTCGGCGGATGGCGGAATACTGACCGTCAGCCGTTTTGACCCGGCCCGGCGCGTCTCGCTGACCGTCGACGGCGACCGGGTTTCGATCGAACGCTGTTGACAAACGCGGCGATGAAATGTATAATATTATAATATTTTCTTTCAGGGACGTTTTATGATTCTTTATATTATCAGGCACGGCAGACCCGACTACAAAACCGACACTCTCCTTCCTGAGGGTATCGAACAGGCGGAGCTCGTAGGAAAACGGCTCAACTCCGTCGGAATAGACAGGATTTTCTCGTCCCCGATGGGACGGGCGATCGAGACGGCGCAGCCGCTGTCGAGGATGTCGGGACTTCCCGTCGGAATCGAAGAGTGGGCGACCGAGACCGACGAGACCTGCATGACGCTCTACCCTTACGGATATCCGCACAACGTCGCCCGCCTTCAGCCGGCGCTGATCAACACGCCGCGCACCCGTGAGATCGGAATGAAAGACAGCTTCGAGCTGGTCGACGGTCTCAACGACGGCGGATATCAGAGAAAATACGAAAAGATCGCCGCCGGGATCGACGGACTTCTTTCGCGCCTCGGTTACGAGCGGACGGAGGACGGATTTTACGATCCGGTCTCTCCGAACGGTGAGCGCGTCGCTCTTTTCTGTCACGTCGGGATGATGCGGATGCTGCTTTCGCACCTGCTGAACGTTCCGATGCAGTATATCGCGTCGACCGTGATGTCCAATTTCACCGGCGTGACCGTCCTCGAGTTCGCCGCCGAAAAAAGAGAGGACGGCATACCCTGTCTGCCGTATCTGCTGACTTACGGTGATGTCGGACATCTTCACGCCGGCGGACAAAAGGTAAAAATGTATATAACCGGAACCGAATACTGATTTTTTCAGACGGCTCCGAATCAGAAAGGCAACGATATGAGAAAATATCTTCTTCCGGAAAAAGGCAGCTTTTACAAGGTCAATCTGCACTGCCACACCACCGTATCCGACGGGCGTCTCACTCCCGCCCAGGTAAAGGATCTTTACGTAAGGCACGGATATTCCGCCGTCGCCTTCACCGATCACAATATGCAGGTGACCCATCCCGAACTCAAGGACGATAGATTTATCCCGCTGATCGGCGTCGAATACAACGTAAACCAGCCGGGATATCCCGGAAAGCAGTTCAAGACCTGCCATTTCTGCCTCGTTTCGCTTGAGGAGGACGCCCCGAATCCGCCCTGTTTTTCGGAGGAATATATCAACAAAAAGTACGTAAACAACCTCTTTATGGCCGATTACGATCCCGACTGCATCCGCTTCGTCCGCGAGTACACCCCGGAGTGCGTCAACACTATGATTAAGGCGGCGAGGGACGCCGGATATTTCGTGACCTACAACCATCCGAGCTGGTCCCGTGAGAACTTCGGCGACTACATGAAATACGAGGGCATGAACGCTATGGAGATAGCAAACAACAGCTGTCTCTCCATGGGATACAACGACTACAACGACCGCGTCTACGACGATATGCTCCGCGGGGGCAAGCGCATTTTCTGCATAGCCACAGACGACAACCACAACAAGCACCCGGAGGGCGATCCCGAATGCGATTCGCTCGGCGGATGGACGGTGATAAAAGCCGAAAAACTCGAGTACCGCGCTCTGACGTTCGCCCTTGAAAAGGGGAATTTTTACGCGTCCACGGGACCCGAGATCAGAGAACTCTGGTACGAGGACGGAGTGCTTCACGTCGGCTGCTCCGAAGCCGTCAGGGTCAACGTCATTTACGGCATCAGAGCCGCGCAGTGCGCGCTCATCCGAGACGGAGTTCCGGTGACAGCCGCCGATTTCAAACTCAGAGACGAATTCGACTGGGTGCGTGTCGACGTGATCGACGCGCAGGGAAAACACGCGAATTCCAACGCGTTTTTCTTCGATCAGCTTCACTGAAGCGCGTCCGCGCCGGGCATTCGCGCGCGGCGCGGACAAAGGGGACCTTCAATGAACACTAACAAATCCGAACAAAAGAACGAAAGCAAGAACGGCATACTTCGTATGGCGATCGTCTGTCTGTCCGTTATCCTTCAGGCGCTGTTCATCATCAGTCTTTTCACCTGGCTGAGCGGAATTGCGCGCTGGATAGAGGCGGGCACCTCGATAATCGCGCTTTTCTTCGTTCTGATGATCTATTCGAAGGACAGCATTTCCGCGATCAAAACTCCGTGGATCCTTCTGATAATGGTTTTCCCGGTGGTCGGCATGGTCCTTTATCTGCTCGTCATATTCAATCCCTCGGTAAAAAAGATGAAGAGGAAATACGAGCGGATCGACGGCGAGATAATGCCTTATATGACGGAAAACCCGTCCGACGCGGCCGCTCTTGCCGAAGCGTGCCCCGAAGCCGCGGCGATTTCGAGATACCTGACCGGCTGCTCCGGCTATCCCGTCCGGCGGGGCACCGACGCCGTCTATTTTTCCGACGCGAAGGAGGCGTTCGACGCCCAGATCGAGGCCATGGCGAAGGCCGAAAGCTTTATCTTCCTTGAATATCACGCGATTGAAAACAAGGAAAGCTGGAGCCGGGTCCGCGACGTGCTGACCGACAGATGCGCAGCCGGAGTCGACGTCAGAGTCATTTACGACGATATGGGCAGCATCGGCTTCGTAAACACCGATTTTGCCGAGGAGATGGAGCTGCTTGGGATAAAATGCAGGATCTTCAATCCCTTCCATCTGGGCAGAAGTCTTTTCCTCAACAATCGCGATCACCGCAAAATCACGGTTATCGACGGAGTTATCGGGTTTACCGGCGGATACAATATCGCAAACGAGTATTTTAATATCGACAGCCCGTACGGCAGGTGGAAGGACACCGGAATATGCCTTTTCGGGGATGCCGTTAACAGTCTGACCGTCACCTTTTTCGAGATGTGGAAGGCGATAGACGGGGTCGAAGAGGACATCGGGCGCTTTCTGCCGCCTCCGGCGCGCACGTCGGTGGCGGGAGGATTTTTCCAGCCCTACGCCGACAGCCCGCTCGACAGCGAGCACGTGGGCGAGGAGGTATACATCAATCTCGTCAACTCGGCGCGGGAGTACTGCTGGTTCATGACGCCATATCTCATAATAACCGACGAGATGGAGCACGCCCTCCGTCTCGCGGCAAAAAGAGGAGTGGACGTGCGGATAATAACCCCGGGCATTCCCGACAAGAAGCTGATATTCAAAGTTACCTGTTCTTTTTACACTCATCTCGTTAAGGACGGAGTGAGAATTTTTCAGTGGACCCCGGGTTTCTGCCACGCGAAAATGTGCATCGTGGACGGTTGTATGGCGACATGCGGGACGATCAATCTCGATTACCGCAGTCTTTACCATCATTTTGAAAACAACGTTTTTATGGTCTGCACTCCCGTCATTGACGATATAAAGAAAGATTTCCTCTCGACGATGGAGGAAAGCGACGAGGTCACCGGAGAGTACAGGGAGGGGAAGAACCGCTTTCTTTCCTTCGGACAGATGTTTCTGCGGCTGTTTGCCGAACTTCTCTGAACAATGGATAACGACGTGTTGAAAATCGGCGGCGACTGCGCCGCGGAATATATGCGGATGGAGCGGCAGGGTCACGCCTTTCAGGGAATGGCGATACTGGACGACCTTGTTTTCCAGCTTTTCGATACCGGACTCTGCGCCGTTTTCGATCCCGTTTCCCGCTCCCCCGAGCCGCTTTGCGTCTTCCCTCTGGGATCGTACAACGAGGGAGTGCCGGACAGAAATTACAAGAATCACTCGAACCAGTGCATGTTTGCCGGTCCGCGGCGGGCGGGAGGACTTCCGCTTCTTTGGGTGACGTCGGGCGCCGGCACCGGCTCCGACGCCGACGGCTTCTTTTACAGGTGCTCGGCGGAGGAAATAACGCTGACCCGCGAAGGCGGACGGGTGACGGGCGGCACGGCCCGCACGCTCCGGACGGTATCCTACCTTGCCGGAGACCCGCTTCCCCCGGGATGCGAAGAACCGGCCTGGGGGTGCCCCGCGTGGTTCCCCGACCCGGAAAACGGATTTATTTATATTTTTTCGGCGCGCTACCGCACGACGAAGGATTTTTTTCATCTCTACGATAAAAACAGCTATATCCTTACGAAATTCCGTCTGCCCGATCCGGCGGACGGAGGTCTCACCGTTCTTAAAGCAGGGGATATTCTCGATCAGACTCTCTACCCGTACGACGCCGTCTTCACACAGGGCGGACTTCTTGCGGACGGAAGGATTATTTACACTTTCGGCGCCGGGAAGGATCACTACCCCGACGCCGTCAGGGTGTACGGAATAAAAGAGAGGCGCCTGCTCGCCTCGGTCGATCTTTCCGCGTCGGCGCTTGCCGCCGAGGAGATCGAGTCCTGCGCCTTCTGGCGCGGGGAGCTGTACGTGAACACGAATTCAAAACCGCTCGGCGGGCTTTTCACGCTCGGGGCGGTAACAAATATCAAGGAGAAAGAGCTATGAATCTTTGTATCCAGTCCGGCGGAGTTTTCGGCCACTACAGTCTCGAGGAGGGCTACCGTCTCCTCGCCGATCTCGGTTTTTCGTCTATCGATCTCAACATCGACACCGAATTCGACCGCAACGTCATGCGCGCTCACATGAACGAGGGGCTCTGCATATTCGAGCGGAGCATGCCCGAGATAATGGCGCATTTCGAAAGAGAACTGAACGCCATAAAGAACGCGGGGCTTTACGTCTATCAGGCGCACTCTCCCTTCCCGTCATATATGAAGGACATCCCGGAATTCACCGATTTCTGCGTTGAGATACACAAAAAGTGCATACTCTTCTGTCAGGAGATCGGCTGCCGCCGCCTCGTCGTCCACGGCGTGACGCTCACGCGCGACGACAAAAAGCACACCCAGGAGGACATAGACCGGGTCAACGACCGTCTGTACGAGGGGCTGATCGATACGCTCAAAGAGACCGACGTCGTCTGCTGCCTTGAAAACCTCTTCTCGGGCTACGACGGGACCATCTACGCCGGACACTGCTCGGATCCTCACGAAGCGACCGCCTATATCGACCGTCTCAACGAAAAGGCGGGGAAGGAGGTCTTCGGTATATGCGTCGATACCGGACACCTCAACATCTGCGGACGCAACCAGTACGGATACATAAAGGCGCTCGGAAGCCGCATCAAGGCGTTCCACATCCACGACAACGACGGAAAGAGCGACCTTCATCTCGCTCCCTATACCGGAACGGTCGACTGGGAGGGCTTCTGCCGCGCCGTCCGCGAGATCGGTTACGACGGCGACATCGATTTCGAGACCTTCCGTCAGTACGGCAAGAACCGCATGCCCGAGAGCAGGATGGCCCGCCCGTGGCTGCAGCTGATCGCCGAGACCGGCAGAGTCTTTATAGAAAAGATCAAAGGCAACTGAATTATGAAAAAAACGACAGCGGCGCTC
>JAEEGL011118015.1_pt1 | contig 11758 bp, 9 predicted proteins | sample 9134231 | NCBI WGS metagenome assembly JAEEGL01 (sample SAMN16246548, study PRJNA631951) | gut metagenome | biome: gut microbiome; feature: rumen; material: fiber-attached | host: Bos | place: Iran: Karaj | collected 2018-10
AGTTTGCGGTAAACCGGAGGAGGGCCTCCTCGTCCTTTTCTTCCGTGATCAGTTCCCCCACCGTCTTCTGACAGTGCATGACGGGAATGGGAACCTTCAGATCAAGGAGAAACCGGATCAGAGCGTCTTCCCCTTCGTACCAGTCGCTGTACATCATAAATTCCAGCCCGTCACAGGTAAGGAGGGGGACCAGATCTTTTAAGAGTTCGTATTTTCTTCCGTTGGGTCTTCCGATGAGGGCACCGGTGGAGCAGAGGATCTCAGCCATTCTTCATCACCCTGTACAGACGTTTTCGCACATGCAGATAAGCCGGGATCAGGAAAGCGTCCGCCATGATCCAGGCCAGGGGCGAGGCAAAACAGGCCCCCAGGAATCCGAAGGCGGGAACCAGGAACAGCCCGGCTATCGTTCGGGCGATCATCTCAAGTACACCCGCAAGTACCGCAAAAGCGGAAAATCCCATTCCCTGGATCATGTAACGCACGATGTTGACCAGGGCAAGGGGGATATAGAAAGAGGTGACGACCGTCAGAAACCGCTTGGCATCGGTCACCATGGCGGGATCCACCTTGTCCGCCTCCACGAAAAGCTTCACCATCCCGTCACCGAAGAAATAGATGACGAGGAAGGATACGACGGAATAGACCGCACCCAGCAAAGAACAGCTTAAGAGACCGCTGTTGAGACGATCAAGCTTCTTGGCTCCCACGTTCTGTCCGCCGTAGGTGGCCATGGTGGTCCCCATGGCATCGAAAGCACAGCAGAACAGCATGGATACCTTATTGGCGGCGGTAATGGAAGCCACAGCCATGGAGCCCAGGGTATTTACGGAAGACTGCAGGATCACGGCACCCAGAGCGGTGATGGAATACTGCAGTCCCATGGGCACTCCCATACCGAGAAGCTGATGCATGAGCCCCCGGTCACTTTTCCATTCATCCCCGGAGACCCGCAGGATCTCGTATTTACGAAGCATATAGGCAAGGCAGCAAAGTCCCGATATGAGCTGGGATATGACGGTTGCCAGGGCGGCTCCCAGGACACCGATCCGGAAGACCACGATAAAGAGAAGATCCAGCCCGATATTCATAAAAGAAGACATCAGCAGGAAAAACAGGGGTGTACGGCTGTCCCCGATGGATCTTAAAAAACCGGAAAGCAGGTTATACAGGATGATGGCGGGGATCCCAAAAAAGATCACCAGGATGTAGGTATAGGCATATCGGAAGATATTATCCGGAGTCTTCATCAGGATCAGGATATTCCGGGTAAGGAGTGTTACGGTCACCGTGATCAGGACCGCAAAAATGCCGGCGAGATAGGCCGCATTGGCCACAGCCTTCCGAAGCCCGGTATAATCCCTGGCCCCGAAGCGATGGGCTACGGGAATGGCGAAACCGGAACAGATCCCCATGCAGAATCCCACGATCAGAAAGTTGATGGGCCCTGTGGAACCTACTCCCGCCAGGGCATCCACCCCCACGAACCGGCCCACGATGATGGTATCCACCATATTATAGAATTGCTGAAAAACAAAGCCGAACAGGAGAGGAAGGGAGAACCCGAGGATGAGCTTCATGGGGCTCCCAACCGTCATGTCCTTTGCGGAACTTTTTGTCATGATTCTTTCTTCTTTTGCTGCCTTTTTTCCAACCAGGGGATAAAGGCTTCATGATAGGAAAAACTGATGATCGCCGCCACCGGGATGGCCAGCAGGATGCCGAGAACTCCGAAAATCTTGCCTCCCACGATGATGAAGATCAGGATCAGAATGGAAGGAACCCCCAGGGTGTCACCGTACATCTTGGGCTTCAGCATATATCCGTCCACGGTCTGCAGGATCAGCGTAAAGATAATGAAGATCAGCGCTTTGACGGGATCCACAAGGACCAGGATGAAGGCTCCGATCAGGCACCCGATGATGGGACCGAAGGTGGGGATCATATTGGATACGCCCACGATCACGGAGATCAGCACCGCATAGGGCATCCGGGCGATGAGCATGAAGATGAAATTCACCAGATAGATCACCACCGCTTCCGCCAGTTCGCAGACGATGTATTTCACCATGATATCGTTGCATCGCTTACAGAACTTTGCGAATTTATCGTATCTTGCCCCGAAGAGGAGCCGGATCAGTTTCTGCAATCCGCCGGCCATCCGCTGTTTGTCAAAGAGGAAATAGACCGCAAGGATCAGTCCCAGCACCCAGTTGATCACATGGGATCCCACCACAGAGGAGGCGTTCAGAACGGCGTTGGCATAATCCGGGAGTTTGTTCTTGAGCCCGTTCAGGATATCCGTTCCGGATGTGAGCATAACGGACAGATCCAGGTTGATCCATTTCAGCCGGGAATTCAGATTCTCATAGATGGATTGCAGTTTTTCCGTATAAATATCGATATTTCCCGCAAAAGTGGAGGCGCTGTCCGCCAGCTGCGGGATCAGGGATGAAAAAAGCAGGGAAAGGACAAGTACCACAACAAACAAGGCGATGATCACCGCCAGAAGGTGGCGGGGTTTTTCCTTTTTGATGACCCGGAAGCATTTCAGATCAAGAAAGTTCACCAGCGGATTGATGATGTAGGCGATGACAATGCCGATGAATACCGGGGCAATGAACCCGTAGAGCATGGCAAAGAAGGAACCGACTTCGGTCAGATGGTTCAGGATCGTATAAAGGATCACGCCGATACAGACGGCCACCGTATAGGGAAACCAGTTTTTGTTCTTCATTTCACTGAATTTCATGGGGTTTTCTCCTTTGACGCAAAATGCTCTGTTTATCATAGCACGACAGGGAAAGAAGGGACAGACCCCGTCAAAAATAACTCGTGCTTTTTTTACCATATTCGCGTATAATGAACTTCATAGGAAATTTTTTCGTTGAGACAGGAGGGAAACGTCATGGAACCTAACTACACGGAAAAGAAAAAAGCAGGATTCGTGGGACCGCTGCTCATCGGGCTGTCCATTATCTTAAGCTGTGCCATCCTCGCCGGCTCATTTGTGAAGTACAAGACCAGCGGCGACAGAACGGTAAGTGCCACCGGTTCGGCCAGCGTTGATTTTGACGCGGATCTCATCGTCTGGAGAGGCTATTTTTCCACCTATTCCGAGAATTCCAGCCGGGCATACAGCCAGATCAAGAAACATGCCGGTATCGTGGAGGAATATCTGAAAGGAAAAGGCTTGAGCGAGAGCGATTATGTTTTTTCCGCCGTGGATATCTCGGAATGTACCAGCAACAATTATGATGAATACGGAAACTTCCTGAACAGCTACATTGAGGGCTATCGTCTGTCCCAGAATGTGGTGATCAGTTCCTCCGATATCGAGCTTGTGGAAGAGATCTCCAGAGATATTTCCACCCTGCTTGACAAGGGCGTTCAGCTCACCTCCGAATCGCCGGAGTATTATTGCACGGGATTGGATGATATCAAGCTTGACCTGATTGAGAAAGCCACCGAGAACGCACGGTCCAGGATCAATATCCTGGCAAAACAGTCCGGTGCAAGAGTCGGCAAGCTTCGCAACTCCAACCTGGGAGTCTTCCAGATCACGGCCCGTAATTCCGGTACTTCTTACTACTCCTATGACGGATACCTGGATACCTCATCCCGGCAGAAGACGGCTACCATTACCGTCCGTCTGGAATACGATATCCGGTGATGGCGACTACATAACGGCAAACAGGAAAGGGCTGCCCCGGGGCAGCCCTTTTTTCATGGATCCGGTTGAGGAAAACCCCCGATTGTGATAAAGTGAAAACACTGTGAAAAGAAGATAAAAAGGGGAAATGCCATTATGGGAAAAACCGTAAAAACAGTGATCATTACCGTGCTCTGTACCCTGGGCGTCTTATTCATCATCCTGATGCTCCTGCCGGATGACGAAGAAGAAACGGCAGATACGGGAACCGGGGCCGTTACGGAAACAGCCGCGGTACAGGAAGAGCCTTCTTCCGGAAAGGAAGAAAGCGGCAAATTAGAAATAACAGGCGTTACTTCACAGGGCGGGACGGCTCCGGAAAAGCCGGAAGAGTCGGAAGAGCCCGGGGAGCCGGAAGGATCCGGGGATGCCGAGTCATCGGATCCTGCGGAAGATACCGGTGCCGAGTCGCAAACGGGATCCGGAAAGGGAGCGGAGGTCCGTATTCCCGCATCCGAGCTTTCCTCCAAAACATTGAAGTTTAAGACCACCACCCTGGAGGGGGATACGGTGACCCAGGATATCTTCGGGGATTACGATATCACCGTGGTCCATGTATGGGGAACCTATTGCGGCCCCTGCATCGCGGAGATGGGAGAGTATGCGAAACTGGGACGGGAACTCCCCGGGAATGTGAATCTCATCGGGATCGTCTGCGATGTTTATGACGGCATCGGAAACAACGAAAAAGAAGCCAAAAAGATCCTGGGGGATGCGGGAGCGGGATTCCGGAATCTTCGTACCAGTGACAGCGTCTATGATGTGATCGAAAATATTCAGTACATTCCCTCCTCCTTCTTTGTTGACAGGGAGGGACATCTGATCGGTGATATGCTCATCGGAGCGGGCTTCGAGGAAACCCTGTCCCGTCTGAACACGTATCTTCCATAGGAGTTACCATGAAAAAAAGAGTTTGTCTGTTCCTTGTCCTTATGCTGACCTTTTCCTTTTTGATGAGCGGCTGCGAGGACTGGGACGAGGAAACCGAAGATAATGAAACCGGGACTGAGGAGACTGCGTCAGGTTCCGCGGGAGCCGGGCAGGATCAGGGAAACGGCCCCCAGGATATGGATCCGGAACCCATCAGTGTGGGAACGGACGCTTCTTCCGCCACCATCCTGGTCTATATGAACGGATCGGATCTGGAGTCCGATAACGGAGCGGCCAGCGGGGATATCGCGGAGATGCTTTCCTCCGGCATCGGAACCAACGTCAATGTGCTGGTCGAGACCCTGGGGACCAGACAGTGGCAGGATTACGATATCGCCTCCGACACTTCCCAGATCTACCGGATCCGCAAAGGGAAAGCGGAGCTTCTGGAGGATGACCTGGGACAGCTGGACTGCACGGAAGCGAAAACCCTTTCCGATTTTATCAGTTACGGAAAAAAGAATTATCCCGCCGATCGCTATGTGCTCCTTTTCTGGGATCACGGCGGCGGCCCCGTATACGGGTTCGGATATGATGAATGGCAGGATGAGACATCTTCCCTGACATTGGATGAGATCCGGGAAGCGCTGTCGGACAATTCCGATGTCCGGTTTGATCTCATCGGCATGGACTGCTGCATCATGGCAAGCCTGGAGACCTGTTACGCCCTTGCTCCCTACTGCAGATATGCGGTATTGTCGGAGGACTTCGAATCCGGACTGGGCTGGGCCTATACGGACTGGATGAGACTTTTTGAGGAAAACCCGGGGATCTCCACACCTTTGCTTGGAAAAAAGATCATCGACGGTATGATCGATGCCAATGAGAACGATCCCATGATCGGCGATTCCGCCACCATGGTCCTTGTGAACGAAAGAGCGGTCCCGGATCTGTTTGATAAATGGACAGCCTATGCCTACCGGTATTCCGACAATCTCCTGGGATCCAACTACAGTAAACTGCATAAGGCAAAGGGGCGGGGCCAAAAAGGCTTTTTTGACGGATTATGGAGCAGTGACGAAAGTGATGTCACCATGGACGATTATTACGTCAGTGACGTGCTTTCCATTGTGGAGAGTATCGGAGAAGAGGGAAAGGTCACGGATGATCTGAAGGCCGCCCTGAAAGCCTGTGTGGCCTACTTCGGTCATACCTCCGACAAGAATGAGCTGACGGGACTTGCGGTATCCCTCCCCTACGGAGATCCGGATTATTACGCAGATCAGGCAAAGATCTACGAAAAATGCGGGATCGACGGGGAATATATTGCATGGCTGGAGAACTTCGTCAAAGCCGGAGGAAGCGACAACTATTACGATTACAGCGACTTTGAGGAATCCTGGTGCGGATGGGGATCCTACGGCGGCGGCTGGAGTTCCGCATCCTGTGAGGACGACTGGGATGACTGGGAATACGACTACGAAGAACAGATCTGGTACATGTATGAGGGAGATATCCTTTATCTCTACGATGACGAGACCAACATGATGTACTGCTATGACGAGTATGATGATACCGTCTATTATTACGACGAGGATGAGGATGACTGGTACCCGGTGGAAGAATAAGGTCATAGGGATCGTGCTGCTTGTTGCCGCACTGCTCCTGCTGGGTTCCGGGATCCTTCTGGGAGGCCCCTTTGACGTCTGGAGTAAAGCCATCAGGATCTGTATGGAGTGTATCGGCATCGGATGATGGAAAGAGTCAGGGAGCACAAGAGAAAACTCATTCAGCTGCTTACGGCGGTACTGTATAATTCCCATATCTCCGGATTCTTCAACGGAAAGATCCATACCGGAAGATCAAAGGGGATCTGCGCCCCGGGATTAAACTGTTATTCCTGCCCGGGAGCGGTGTTGTCCTGCCCGCTGGGAAGCCTTCAGGGGGCCATAGCCAAGTCGCCTTACAAACTTCCCCTTTACATGGCGGGAATGCTGATGCTCTTCGGGATCCTGCTGGGACGTACCATATGCGGTTTCCTGTGTCCCTTCGGCCTTCTGCAGGAGCTTCTTTATAAGATCCCTACTCCAAAAGTTCGAAAGAGCAGGTTCACCCGGGGACTTTCCTATCTGAAATACCTGATCCTGGCAATCTTTGTCATTGCATTACCCCTGGCCCTTGCCGCGCCGGCCTTCTGTAAATATCTGTGTCCCATGGGAACCCTGGAAGCGGGGATCCCCCTGGTGACGGCGGATGAACGTCTCCGGTCCCTTTTGGGCCCCCTGTTTTCCTGGAAGATGGGGGTGCTCCTTCTGATCCTTGTGCTTTGTCTGTTCTTTTACCGGGGATTCTGCCGCTTTTTATGCCCGCTGGGAGCCCTTTATTCCTTTTTCAATCCGGTTGCTTTTTTCGGGATATCCGTGGACAGAGAAAAATGCACGGGCTGTATGCGCTGCGTGCATTATTGTAAAATGGATGTTTCCTTTGCGGGGGATCATGAATGCATCTGCTGCGGAGAATGCGCAAAGATCTGCCCGGAAAAGGCCGTCAGTCGGAAAGGGACAGTTCCCAGATGTCAAACCAGTACCGCTCAAGCAGATACGAACCTTCCCCGGTAGCACTGATCCCAAGCGCTTCCCAGTCTTTGAGGATCTCTTCCCGGGATACGAAACTTCCGTAAAAGAAGACTCTTTTTCCGCTCTTTAAAAGATCCGGGATCTCTTCCCTTGAGATCATCTGATCGTCGGATCCAAACATCAGCTGTACCGCGGGATCCGTCCCCCCTTCGTAAAGACGGATATCCACATCTTTTTTCAGGTATTCTTTCAGGTAGTAATCCATCAGTACCGTGACCTGGTCAAAATTCGTGATGATCACGTCGTTGTCCCTCACATGTTCAAGGGCATTACGCGTGTTCTCCATCTGCGCTGTCTTTTTGCTCTCTTCGTTATAAAATCCCTTAGCGGTAAAGGCACCCCCCAGTACAAAGGGGATCAACAGGAAATAGACGGCAAGATCCGTGACGAACAAGCCTGCTCTCTTTCTGTCTCCCCGGCCGGAAAGGATGGGGAAGATCACGGAGTCCGTCATATGGGCGTAGGCAAGGTACCAGACCCCCACCACCGGGATCATATAGCGGTAGACAAAGACCGGACGGTTCACCGCCGACAGGATGAATCCGGTCAGGACCACGAAAACGGGAAGGAAGATTCCGCAAAGCACCGTAAAGGCATGGGGACCCTTATCCTTTCGAAGAAAGAAGGAGAACAGTACCGCTGCCGTGGCAAGAAGCATGAGAACTGCCGGAAGATAGTCTTTGCTCCCGCCACTTAAGACCGGGAGATAAAGGAATTTGACACATCCGAGAAGACTTCTCAGGGTCAGGGGCTGGATCCAGTAGGAGGCACTCACCCGCTTCATCTGCCCGAAAAGTACGGGCAGCCAGGGAAGATAGGAAAGGACGGAAAGGGCCATGGAGACAAGGAGAAAGGAAAGTGCCCTGCCGGCGCTCTTCTGTACCCCCTCTTCTTCCGCGGTGTTCCGGATCCGCAGAAGCTGTACCGTAAGGGCAAGATACAGGGCGATGATCCCCACACAGGCATAATACTGGGTGTAAGCGGTCAGGATCCCGCAGAGGAAAAACAGGATAAAGGGAAATGTCAGTCCCTTTTTCTCACGGGAAGTGACTCCGTCGGCAATGCATTCCGCCAGAAGGAATGAGGCCGTGATCAGAAAAAGGCAGAGGGAATACATCCGGATCTCCACAAAATAATTGGATAACTGGGGCATCACTGTCACCAGAAAAAGGAAAAAGGATGCCGTAAAGAAGGAATAGCGTTTCCGGATCACGGTCACGGCAAGGAGAAAAAGGCCGAACCAGGGAAGAAGGGAGGCCGTCTTTGCCAATACCACGGCAGAGACTCCGGGGGCAAATATCCTCCCGCAGAGGATCACGGCTTTCAGATAAAAGTAATAAAAGGGCGGATGCACGTCGGCTCCCGTCAGAGATATAAGGGTTCCGGGATCCTTACCGGCATAGACCAGGGAAAAGATCTCGTCATACCAGATATCATTCCCCCGGATACAGCAGATCATCAGGATGAGCATGGCAAAAGAAGCCGTGAGCAGAAGAGCCCCGATCACGTTCCTGATCCGGGAAGGGGCAGGCTCCGGGCTTTTTTCCAGAATAAGATGGGAAGTATCGATCTTCATAAGATCCGAATGGGGCATGGTCATCTCTTTTCCGCCCTTATCAGGGAACAGGTCCCGGTAAGGGCAATACATCCGTACAGGAGCGTGGGTACGATATAACGGAAATCGCAGCTGCAGGTGTACGGATATTTCATCACGAACAGAATGTAGGTAAAGAGGAAGGAAGCATAACCGGAGAGCAGAAAGATACCCCGGTCACGGTCTCCCTTCCGGATCTCCCGGATGGAGTATAACACCGTAAGGACCGCGCAGAAAAGTCCCAGGATGAGATTGAGCATAAATACTGCCTGGCAGGCAAAGAGAGAAGCGCCCGTAACGTCCGGACGGATCTCTCCGAAGACGGCGGTACGAAAGAGGATCAGCCACACATTGTCGCTGGCGTTTCCGTAGACGCTGTGAAAGGGATAGTCAAGACCCAGTGAGGAAGGGATCCCAAGCCGTTTCAGGAGGGGCGTGTTGCCCATATAGAGAAAGGACTCCGGTGTGGCCGAAGCGATCCCGGGCTTCACACGGAAGCGGACTGCGTTCCGGACTGTCCAGGAAAGGCCGATGATCCCGGCGATCAGACCGAAGAACACATAATCCCGGATACATCCGGCGGTCATGTTCCGATCCTTTTTCCGAAGAAGGGTTACAAGGTATCCGAGCATGACAAGACCCACGGGGAATGCCAGGACCACGACGCTGATCTTGGTGAGCATGCCGAGACCGAAAGCAAGGGAGAGCAGCAGAAGTTTTTTCCTGCTCCTGTCTTTCATCCATTCCAGGGTAAGATACAGGATCAGCAGTTCAAAAAGCACCGTCAGCATATCGTTATTGACGGAACCCGACATCAGGATCATGGAAGGATGGATGCAGAAAAGACCGTAGGGGATCAGAAGTTCCGGTCCGGAACCGAATTCCCGGAGGATCAGATAGCCCAGGATCAGGGTGATCAGGGAATAAAACAGGATCAGGAACTGGACGTTCTCAAAAGCGGTATCCGTTGATGCACCAAAGAGGGCACTTGCACGTACCACAAGGGATGCAAGGAAATGATGGAGGGGCGGGTGATAGTAACTGAATACGGAAAAGGGATCGAAATCCGGAAGATGACGGAATTTCGCCAGGTATTCGATATACCCCAGATGGCCCGGGTTCACCAGGGTATCCGTAAGATCCGTATAATTGCCTACGTCATGCCCCCGCTCATATACGGTGGTTCCCAGGATATAAAGGAGCCGCAGGACCCCTCCGATCAAGGTGAGGAGTGCCGCCGCGGCAGTATCTTTTTTCTTGTCAGCTTCCAAAATATTCTTCATACCACTGCTGGAATACAAAATAGGACCAGATCAGGCGCCCGTAATGCCGTCCCGCCATGGGCCGGTCTTCCGGGGCTTTCAGGTATTCTCCCACCGCCGTTTTTACAAAATCCCTGTCAAACAGCCCCTGCTCTTTCAGAAAGGCTCCGGAACACATATCCAGAAGCTGCTGCTTTAAGGGCCCCTTGAGCCACTGGTCAAAGGGGATGGCCATACGGGTGCGGGTTCCCTCAAGGAGCTGCTCCGGCAGGTATTCCGTGGCCAGTTCCGTAAGGATCCGCTTGTTTTCCTTAGGAGAATACAGATATTTCCGGGGGGTCCGGAAGACATATTCCATAAGGGATCGGTCGATGTAAGGATGATGTACCGCAAGACCGTATCCGCTGCCTGCCCGGCCGAAGCCCGTCAGCAGATCTCCGGGCAGGGAGGTCTGAAGGTCCAGTAACATGCGTCTTGTGGGCCAGTCCGAAACATCATAACTGCTTTCGAATCCGTAAAAACATTCCTCATTTTCCCCGAGCACGATGTTCCGCGCGGGGGAGAGCATGGGGAAAAGGGAAAACTGTGTCTTGGTCTCCTCGTTCCGGTTCAGGATCATGGCCCGGATCCGGAGAGGAAGATTCAGAAGGACCGGAGCGTAATCCCGGTAATAGTCCGCATTATGCCGGTTGTATTTATAGGGTTTTAACCGTACAGGATCGTAATTCCGGCAGAGGATCCGGTAGGCAAGATCGCAGAAGGGATCAAGGAGCTGGGCCTTTCCCAGGTCCGTATAGAGTTTTCTGCCGCCGAAGAGTTCATCCGCACCGGAGGCATTGAGACATGCCTTTACGGTCTTTCCCTCCAGACGTGCCAGAAGGAGCATTTCCATCTGAAAAGGATCCGCAAAGGGTTCGTCATAATACCTGGGAAGATTGGGGACGATCCCCAGCACTTCCTCTTCCGAGGGAATCTCATGGGTATGAGGAACGCCGAGACAGTCGGCGATCTCTTCCCCGTGAGGGGAAATGCCCAGAGAAAAAGTTCTGACACGGGTGTCATCAATCCCGCAGGCGATCCCGGCAAGAAGCGCGGATTCGATCCCGCCGTCAAGACAGATCCCAACGGGGGATCCGGTCTTCATCCGTCTCTTTACGGATTCCGTAAGGAGGCGTCTGACCTCTTCTTTTGCTTCCCGGCGGTCCGTAACGGGCGTGTTCCTTTTTTCCCGGAAGACGGTCTTAAGATCTGCATAGAGCCTGCTTACGGGTTGGGAGGGGGAAGCGGGATCCAGGGAAAAGCTGAGGATGCTTCCGGGCTCCGCCTGATAGACCTGCTCGAAAACGGTATCGGGAGCGTTGATATACTGATGCATGAAATAGCGGGAGAGTACCCGCCTGTTAATGGTCCTCCGGAAAGTCCTGCGGCTCATGAGGGCTTTCAGGGTTGAGGCAAAATACAGATTACAGCCTTTTGAGGAACGCTCCAGTTCATAATAGAGGGGGCATTCTCCCATACGGTCCCGGACAAGGTACATCATCTGCCGGTCCCGGTCATAGAGGGCCAGGGCAAACATCCCGTCAAGGTGTGCGGCAAAGGAATCATCCCATTTCAGGAAGGAAGCCAGGATGATCTCCTCGTCGGTGCGGGAGCGGAAAGGGTATCCGGACAGGGCTTCACAGAG
>JAEEGL011294162.1_pt1 | contig 11758 bp, 7 predicted proteins | sample 9134231 | NCBI WGS metagenome assembly JAEEGL01 (sample SAMN16246548, study PRJNA631951) | gut metagenome | biome: gut microbiome; feature: rumen; material: fiber-attached | host: Bos | place: Iran: Karaj | collected 2018-10
AGAAGAGTCCCTTGTTGCGCGTCTGGAACAGATGGCTGAACAGGTGAATGCGGAAAAAGCTTCCCGCGACGCTGTTCTTTCCGGAATCGGGCCTTTCCGGTCTTTCCAGGCAAAGCTGGACTGTCTGAACCGATGTGAGTCTGCCCTGAATTCTGCCCGTGAAAAAGCTGCCGCAGTTCCGGTACCGGAAGAACATCTGACACTTGCACGCAGGGAGCGCAGGATTCGTCTGCTGCAGGCTGCTGTGGATCGTTGCTCATCTGAGCTTCGTCATCATGATGATGCATCATCTTCCTCCGGTAACGGATCGTATCCGGAACCGGACAAGTATCTCCCTGTCTGCCTTTCAGTCCGCGGATTTAACGCTTTGTCGAAATATCTCTCTTCTCCGGACGATTCATCGCTTCGGGAACTGAAGGATACGATTCCGTATCTTCTGGAAGGCTATACCCTGCCGGATGCCCGCACTCTGATGAAAAGTTTTCAGCAGATCTGCCGGTCAGATCCATTTGCCAATCAGGGCAGCCCGTTTGGATATTTCATTTCCCGCACCTGGGATATATGCTTTTCTTCCGTATCTGAGCTTCGTTTCCATTCCCTTGGTGACTTACCCGGAATTCCTCTCCTGCCGGATCTGTTTCCTGCCGCTCCGCTGCTGACGCTTTCCGGTCTGATTTCACTTATTCAGGATCAGTCCGCTGAGCATAGTGTACCTGATCCGGGAGAACTTCGCGGATTGCTGGCTATGCTTGTCCTGCGCTGCTATAAACGACGCAGTACAGGAGAAGCGGAATTCTCATCAGCTTCCGTTACAGGAACGTCTCCGTTCCTGAAATACTGGCTTTCCGCACATCACGCTGACAGGATTTCCGTTTTTTCTTTGATTGATGGAAATCACACAGAAGTTCCCTTCCTGATTGCCGTTCCCGGTTATTCCCTCATTCCGGCCAGGCGCGGTTTTTCACATACTTCTCTGATTCCGTCTTTTGCCTGCTGGTATCGTTCAGAATCCGATTCTTTTGCCGATCCTTCCGCTTATCTTTCTGAAGGCGACAGAATTCTGATGGCCGCATGGCTTTCCTCGGTTCTTGATTCCCTTCCGGAAACAACGGATGCTCCCCTGAAATCGTTCCTGTCTTCTTTCATGGATGACGTCCGTTCCGAAAAAGCTTCAGCTGTCCCCGACAGGTTCTTCAGTATCCGGCTCACGGCTGTCAATGGACTTCGGAATCTTCCGGCTTATCATGGATTCCTGACAAAAAATGCATGTCCTTATGAGAACATCATTGACGAGGACAGAATTGCATCAGGAATTACAGGCAGCAGTTGTTCTCCGGTTTCCTGCAGGGGAATTCCGGATGATGTCGTTTATCTTTGGCGCGGAATTCCGTTTGCACGGGAGAATTCCCGTTCAATTCTGGAGAGCGCACATTCATCAGATGAAGATTACTGCCTGAAAATTCTGCAGAAGGAATGCAGTGTCATGTCCGACTGGTCGGACGATTTCCGTGATCAGTTGATCCGGGAAACCGCGGCGATGCTTGGCCGGTTCCCCGAAGCCCTGCCGGAAAGCAGGAAAACAGCTTCAGATATTATTGACCGTTCAGGGGCCCCGCTTACCGATCAGTCTCCTGAGTTATCCTGGCCGTGGGATGCACAGTCACCGTCTGTAATAACTGTTTTCCGCGAATGCCTCGGTGATGCTTTGAGTGCAAGGCTTATGAACCCGTTTGCTGGTAAGCTGGCTGTTTTTCCGGCCAGAGGCGGCGATATCATCGGCGATTCGCTTTTCAGCAATATGTGTTCGGTACTTCCTTATGGGTCCGGGTCGGCAGAGAATCCGGATGCATTTTCTGCTGACGCAGTACTTCCGCCGTTGTCTTCGGAGATGGTGGAAGCCATCATCTCCTTCCCGGAAGCGAGACTGCTCCTTACACCGGATCTTATCCGGATGGAAAGACCCGATCAGTCCGGTATCCGGGTGACGATCACACTGAACGGGGCTTTCCCGCTTCGTCTGGTCAGGACTTACGGAGAAGAGGAAATAGTCACGCTTTTCTCTCAGGATATTCCGACCCTTGCAGTCTGGCCTTCCGTCCCGTTCCCGGACGGTTTATGGAATGCATATTTTGTTTATGCCCATCTGCCCGACGGATTCCGTGTCAGTGTAATGACCGGAAATGATAAAGGTCTTGATTCTCTGTCCGGATCAGATTCCCGGTATACTGCCGTATTGAGAAATTTCCCCTCTGCTTTCGTGTTGACTTATGAGGGAGTCTGTATCGGTACGGTCCCGAATATCCTTCCCGTCCCGGAAAAGGAATTGTCCGGTCCGTGTACGGTTTGTATTGATTTCGGATCTGTCGGCACTTCAGTTATATTTCACTCGGTATCGGGCAGAAAGCCGCTTCAGGGACCGGTAATGGTTCGTACGGTTATCAATAATCCCCTCTCTTCAAACGAGCTGCTGCGCCGTGAATTCTTGCCTGCTGTTCCGGTTTCTGCGCTGCTTCCCACAGTATCGAGGATTTTCAGGAATACTCCGGGGTCTTCTCCGGTCCCTTTTGCAGACGGAACCATTTTGATGTCCGCCAATCTTCAGGATTTGCTGTCCACACCCTCTGATGCACTGTATACCTGTCTGAAATGGGAGGAAGAAAAAGGCCGTTCCGGATATATATGCCTTCATCAGGTGATGCTGATGGCCGCTTTACAGGCCCGTACAGACGGAGCAGACAGCTTGTCCTGGCGTTTTGCCATTCCGGATGAAATGGCGCATGAAGGCAGGGAAAATCTCCGGAATCTTTTCCTGAACCTGGCCGGAACCGTCCTGCAGGAAAGCGGATTTCCCATACCGGAATCCGGTGTTCCGGTATCTTTTGCAGCGGAAAGTTCCGCGCTGGGAGCCTATTTTCGCTTATGTGCATCGGAAGATACCCGCGGGGGTTTTATGGTGATGGACATCGGAGCTTGTACGGCCGATATCTCGCTGTTCATGCGCGGAAGAGAGCAGGCTGTCCGATCCTGCCAGATTCCGCTGGGTGTTCATTATATTCTTCTTCCGTCGCTCCTGCGGGATCCGCTCCTGCTGAAACGTGAATTCGGAAATATTCCGGATGAGAATTTTCAGACGGATCTGAACCTGCTGACGAAAGTGCTGAAAGATGCGGGACAGAACTCCGTTTCTCTTCGCAAGGCGCGTCTTGCGCTTGATCATTTCCTTACTGATTATTATCCTGCTCTGGTCGGTATCATGAACCAGTACAGATCAAACGGAATACCGACCCGGTTCGGCGCTGTGCTGCTGCTTCACATCAGTTATCTGATGATGCTCTCCGGTCTTGTGCTCCTGCAGATCGCTGCAGATCCGAATAAAAATGATTTTTTGCCCGAACAGATGTCTCTCTGTCTTTCCGGGCGCGGTTCACTTCTGCTTGAACACATGCCGGATGATGTCAAAACATCTGTATGGCATTTCCTGACAATGTTCCGCAACCGAAGGGTGGCGTCCCTTTCACTTCTGTTTTCAGCGGAAAAGAAAATGGAAATCCCCGTCGGTCTGTCGATCCTACAGGATACTTTCTTCCAGCTTCCGCCGGCTTCAGCTGTCCCGGCTTCCATATCAGTCCGGCCGGAAGAACTGCTTCCGGAATTTCTCATCCGTTTCGCGCGGACATTCCCGCTCTCTGCCTCCGTCCTGTTTCCGGACTTTTACACATCAGATATTTACCATCCGTTCTCATCTGTCGGTGAAGCCGCCGTTACGTCTGCAATAGAACAGTCCTTCTTTGAAAGGAGCACCCCCCGCCCGTATAATTCACTGGCGGCCTGGATTGGAAATCTTCTTGAAAACACCTCTGAACCGAATGCCGGAAGCAATTTTTGATTGATCAGGAAATCAGGAGGATATATGTCGGAAACAATTACATCCCTGCACAACCGGAAAGTTGCCTTCCTGCGTTCTCTGAGCGAAAAAAAAGGCCGCGATTCCGCCCGGGCGTTTCTTGTGGAAGGTACCAAGATGGTATCTGAAGCGCTGAATTCCGATTTTCCCGTTGATATGATCATCCTCAGGGAGGATTATGATCCTGCTTTCCAGGTACCCGGAGACATTCCATGCTGCCGGCTTGCAGATCATGTTTTTCAGTCTGTCTGTTCCGCCAAAACCCCGCAGGGGATCGCTGCCGTCGTCCGGACACATGCAAAGCAATCCGGAGGAAGGCGTCTGATTGCTTTGGACGGACTTCAGGACCCCGGAAATGTCGGAACCGTAATCCGGACAGCGGATGCCGCAGGGTTTAACGGAGTTCTCCTGAGCCGGGATTGTGCGGACGTTTTTTCTCCGAAAGTCCTTCGTGCATCCATGGGAAGCATTTTCCATATTGGCCTTGAATTGACGGAATCCCTGCCGGATCTTCTGGCGGAATATCGGAAACAGGGATATTCTGTCATTTCTTCCCAGCTCGATGGAGAGCCTTTCTATTCGCGCGGAGATCTTGCGGAACCGTATATCCTGATTGTCGGAAATGAGGGAAACGGAATATCTGACGCCGTCAAGGCATCAGCGACTCACCGGTACCGGCTTCCGATGCGCGGAGAAGCCGAATCACTCAATGTGGCAGTGGCAGCCGGGATTATGATGTATGATCTGACAAGATCACTTCCCGGCTGATCCGGTCACGCTGCCGGTCAGCTGCCTGCCGGTTCCCGAATGGTTTGTACTGTATGTAATGTCTTCGCCGGTTTTAACTCTGGAACCGGCGGCTTTTTCTTTCAGCAGCTTCTCAAATTCAGTTTCATCCGCCGGCAGAAAAACGGTCTTTCCCGTCCATCCGGAAAGATGGATTGCGTTGGAAAGCATCATTTCACGCAGACCGTCCTCCTTCTCCGCAATCAGTTTCCCGCCGTGCAGCAGATGGGCGGCAAATGCGTTCAATACACCGACGTGCTGGGGGTTCAGTCCGTCTGTCCGCAAAACATACGCGTCAGGAGCAATACTGAACCATGGATTATCGCTTTTATAGCATATATCGCGTTCATTTTGAGGCAGTTTCCAGCATCGTGTGATTCCGTCTTCACAGACAATTTTCCCCATCTCGCAGTCTATTTCAAGCCGATTGGTGCCGGGAAGATCTCCGGTAGACGCGATAAACGTACCTGTAGCTCCGTCCGGAAATTCAAGGTAAACGCTGACGTCGTCCTCCACTTCAATATTGTGCCATTTTCCCTCATGACAGACTGCCCTGACGGAATTCGGCATCCCGCACAGCCAGATCAGCAGATCCAGCTGATGCGGACACTGGTTCAGAAGTACGCCGCCCCCTTCTCCGGCCCATGTGGCACGCCATGATCCGGAATCGTAATATTTCTGTGTCCTGTACCAGTCGGTGATAATCCAGTTCATCCTCTTGATTTTTCCGAACTCTCCGGATGAAAGGATGTCATGGATACCGCGGTAAAGGCAGTTTGTTCTCTGGTTAAACATGAAAGTAAGGACATTCCCGGTTCTGTCGGATGTCTCACACATATGCCGTGCAGCCATCGCTGTAACTGCAGCCGGTTTCTCACAAATAACATGCTTTCCGTTTTCCATGGCATGTACAGCCAATTGTTCATGGCCATAATGCGGCACGCAGATCAGAACAGCGTCGCAGTCACTGCGCCGGATCAGTTCGTCCCCTGATTCATAAACCTGCGCGGTTTGCGGCATATTCTCTTTGAACCAGCTGCGCCTGTTTTCCCGCAGGTCTGCTCCTGCGGTGATTTCAATCTCCGGGCATTTACCTGCAGCAATATTGCGGCAGTGTTCACTTCCCATATTTCCGATACCGATAACACCCAGCCTGATATTCTGATGATTCATTTTCTGCACTTCCGCCTGTAAATTCGTTTACCCGATCCGGACGGCATTTTCCTGCGCTCTCAGGCATAATTCAGCCGCTTTGAATGCATGATCCTGTGTCATCGCTTTTTCCGTACGGTTCAGGCAGTCAAGGATCAGTTCCCCAAAGAACGGGAAACCGGTCGTTCCTGCGGCATTCAGGTATTTTTCTCCTTTTCCGTTCACAACATATACATGGCATCCGCCGTTTTGTTCAGAAGCCAGGTTTACATATTTCCGAACCTCGATAAAACCGTCTGTTCCGACAATGAACATTCTGCCGTCACCCCAGGTCCGCAGGCCGTCAGGAGTAAACCAGTCAACACGGAAGTAATTTGCAGTTCCGTTTTTGCCGGTCAGATTACAGTCACCGAAATCTTCCAGTTCAGGATATTCCGGATGGGCAAAGTTGGCGATACGGCTGGAAACAACGGTCGCGTCTTTTTCTCCTGCATAGTACAGATACTGTTCAATCTGATGGCTCCCGATATCACACAGGATTCCGCCGTACTTTTCCCTTTCAAAAAACCATGCCGGCCGGCCGGGGGCTCCCAGTCGATGGGGTCCGAATCCGGTTACGGAAATGACTTTGCCGATTTCTCCGGAATGCGCGATATACCCTGCCAGAATGGATCCCTCGTCATGCAGCCGTTCAGCATAGTATACCATGTATTTTTTTCCGGTCCGTCGAACGGCTTCCCTTGCCGACTGCAGCTGTTCCATTGTGGTGAACGGAGCTTTATCTGTAAAATAGTCTTTCCCGGCTTCCATGGCACGCAGCCCCAGCGCACAGCGCTCACTGGTAACCGCCGCGCCTGCAATCATTTGGGTATCCGGGTCTTCAAGTGCTTCCTCCTCACATTTTGCGGCTTTTGCCGTCGGATACGCCTTCAGAAATGCTTCCACTTTCCGCGGATCCTTGTCATATACATATTTGATGATTCCGCCGGCTTCCGTAAGACCGTTGCACATCCCGTAAATATGCCCGTGATCCAGTCTGACTGCTGAAAAAACAAATTCCCCGCTTTTGACAACAGGACTTGGTTTTCCTTTCGGGGCATATGTCATACCGTCGGAAATATTCATACTGATTGTTTCTCCTTTCTGAAACTCGAGCCGAATGTGAGTTTTCCGTCAAGCTCCATCACAGAAGCGGTTTTTTCATAAAAATGCGGAACATGATTCCGGATCCCTTCCACGGTATAAAACGGATCATCCGGCTGAAGCGGAAGTTCTGCCGTCTGATGCATTGCCCCCGCCTTGTATATGGCCGTAATCAGTTCAATCGTTCGTCTTCCGTCTTCCCCTGTGATGGCCACATCGTGACCTGTTTCCAGCGCTGACAGGACGTTTTCCAGCTGACCGTCATGCATCTCATACCGGATTGCCGGAAGTTTACTGATAAACTCATCCGCTCTTTTTCTGAATTCCATATCCGGCTCTTTCAGCGGGAACCCGTTTGGCTGAGGGATGGAAGCAAAAACATCATACGGTGCGGAAACCTTGGCTTTCTCACACTGGAAGATCAGTTCCTGCTCCTCCCCGTGATGAACGACTGAGGCAGTAACTGTAGCCAGTGCCTCAGGATACTCCATAATGGATACAGATAAATCCTCCACTTCGGCGTTGTCATGTCCTGTATTCGCAAGAACACTCGTAACGCGTTCCGGAAGGCCCATCATCCATCCAAGCATATCAATATGATGAACGGCATGATTCAGGGTGCATCCGCCGCCCTCTTTCTCCCATGTTCCGCGCCACCAAAGATCATAATAGGAATGGCCCCGGAACCAGAATGAATTGATCTGGGCGGAACGGATTTTACCGGCCATGCCATTGTCCAGCAGTGCCTTAAGGTTCCGGATCGGTTCCCGGAAACGGTTCTGCGCGATAATCGACAGCCTTTTCCCGCTTTCATCCCGTGCTCTCAGCATCTCATCACATTCCTGAAGGGATGCCGCCATGGGTTTTTCACATACTACATTCTTGCCGTTACGGAGTGCATTAATGCTGATTTCAGCATGTGAAAACGGAGGAGTACACACATCAACGACGTCTATATCAAGAGGCAGGATGTCATGATGGTCCGGATAAACATCCGCATCCAGCTGATATTGTTCCTTGACACGCTGTGCTTTTCCGGGGATAATATCAACCAGAGCGACGATTTTGCAACGTTCCGGGAATTTTATCCACGCATTGATATGCGCATGGGAGATTCCGCCTGTCCCGACTATGGCAACTTTGATCATCGTGTTTACCTCGCTTGTATGAAATTCCTGTTTTGTGATTATCATATCATGTTGTTGCCTGCACCGCTACTTTAATTGTTGCTGAAATGTATGTGATTTCTGCATTAGTTTGAGAGGCCAGAAATGAAAGATCTGAACATTCGTCCGTCCTTTACCCCGATGCATGAGAACCCGAACGGGTATGAAGCACATTACCAGTGCAGTGAGCGGATGTCTGTCACTCAATACCATTGTCATGATTATTTTGAGTTTTATATCCACCTGGGCGGCGGACAGTTTATGGGGGTTGACAGTCATCTGTATGCCCTCAGGCCCAATCAGTTATTCATCCTGCCTCCGTTCTTCATGCATGGCCTGAACTGTATCGGGGAAATGCACAATTATGAACGGGCTTATCTGAATATCTCTCCGGAAGTCCTCCGTAACCTGGGCTGCAACCAGTTGGATCTGGATCAGTTCTTCCGCTCACATGCAGCACACGGCCGCTATACTTATGAGCTTTCACCGGAGATAGCCTCGGAATTCTGTTCGCTGGTTCGTCAGCTTCAGGAACAGGAATGCCTTACCGAAGATCCCGTCCGGCGTTTTCAGGATTATTCCCTGATGATCAAGGCTCTCGCGATGATCAGCAATGTTCTGGGTGCGGCGGCCCCGGCCGAAAGCGAGCCGATCATGAACAGCATCATACAGGATGTACTGACGCATATCAACAATCATTATACCGAGCAGCTGAATGTCAATGACCTTGCGAAGCTTTTTAACGTCAGCCCCTCATATCTTTCCCACGAGTTTACACGATTCACGAACCGGAGTGTATATAACTATATATTGTATCGCCGTGTGATGCTTGCCCGTCAGCAGATGCTCGGCGATGAAAGCCTGAACAGTATCGCATTTCAGTGCGGATTCAGCGATTACTCCAACTTCCTCCGTGCATTTATCAAGATTACGGGCATTTCTCCGAGCCGTTACCGGAAGCAGCTGCATCAGTTTCATAACCGTGAACTTTAATATACCAAATAATGCATTTTCTGCTTGACAAAACCATCATTGTTTTCGTATAATCTCACCGTTGCGATTAGGGGCATGGTGTAATGGTAACACGTGGGTCTCCAAAACCTTTGTTGAGGGTTCGAATCCTTCTGCCCCTGCCAAATGAAAGGCCTCCACTCTTTGTGGAGGTTTTTCATTTGGAACAGAATAGAGGATTCGAACAGGCCGGGAGTGAAGACAGCACAGTGTGCTGTCAGAGCCGGCCTCGCTTTTCCGCAGAATAGGCGAATCCTTCTGCCCCTGCCAAATAAAAAGCCTCCACTCTTTGTGGAGGTTTTTCATTTTTGCTTGTTTCCTGGAAAAATTTTTATTTTAATGATTGACTTAGAGTTAACTTGAAAGAATAAAATATATACAGAAGACAATATATAAATGAGAGGAGCATTCACATGGACAAATATATGCACCGGAAAGCAGAGATCCGCCTGCACGTTCTGTATCCCGACGGCACACCTGCTGCAGGAGAACAGATTCATGTGGACCAGATATCCCACAGTTTTCTTTTCGGATGCGGCGCGTTCGATTCTGTTGCCCTGATGAAAGCAGAAGACCCGCAGGAAAAGGCATTTCTGCAGGAGCGTATGGACAAATGGCTGGGCTTGTTCAATTACGGTACCCTTCCATTTTACTGGGGCCGGTATGAACCGGTGGAAGGAACTACCGCATTCCCTGAAACCATGGCAGCCGCCCGCTGGCTTCAGGAAAAGGGAGTCCGAGTAAAGGGCCATCCGCTGTGCTGGCATACTGCCTGTGCTCCCTGGCTGATGAAATATGACAATCAGGAAATTCTTTGCCGCCAGCTGGAAAGGATTCACAGGGATGTTTCCCTGTACAAAGGCGTGGTGGATATGTGGGATGTCATCAATGAAGTGGTGATTATGCCTGTATTCGACCGGTATGATAACGCAATCACCAGGATCTGTAAGGATCTTGGCCGGATCCGCCTGGTAAAGGAAGTTTTCGCAGCGGCAAAGGAGACCAATCCCGAAGCAACATTGCTGATTAACGATTTCAATACAAGCGTTTCATATGAAATCCTGCTGGAAGGTCTGCTTGAAGCGGATGTTCCGATCAGCGCCATCGGTATTCAGAGTCATCAGCATCAGGGTTACTGGGGGCTGGAGAAACTCAATGATGTGCTGGAACGTTTCTCCCGTTTCGGGCTTCCGATTCATTTTACAGAAAACACCCTGATTTCCGGGGAGATAATGCCGGCTCATATTGTGGATCTGAATGACTGGCAGGTGGACAGCTGGCCGAGTACGCCTGAAGGTGAGGAGCGCCAGGCTCGTGAGATTTCAGAGATGTATTCCGTCCTGTTTGCCCATCCCCTTGTGGAAGCCATCACCACCTGGGATTTCAATGACGGCTGCTGGCTCAATGCTCCGTCCGGCTTTGTCTATATGGATAACCGTGAAAAACCGTCCTACTATGCCCTTCAGAAGCTGATTCACGGCGAATGGGAAACACATGATGTGCTGACCGCTGATGAAGAAGGATACATTTCTTTTAACGGTTTCAAAGGCGGATATTGTATTGCTGTCGGTCAGGCAGATGCAGCTTTTGCAGCCAATGGCCCTGTGAATGAAAAAATAATTCTTGCCCCTTAAGGGAGATATGCTGATATGAACCTGTTGCCATCTGTGTTCCGGATTAACCAGACCGGTTATAGAACCGGTTTTCCGGTATTTGTGTCTGTTTTGTCTGATGATCCTGTCCGTCTCATTGATGAATCCGGACGTGTGATCCGGGAATTCAGTGCAAAAGCGCCGCATTATGATGCGGCTTCCGGAGATCCGGTAACACTCCTGAATCTGGGAATCCTGCATGCAGGTGAATACTGGCTTGAAAGCGGCGGAGCCGCAAGAAAAATCACTGTTTCGGATACTCCATGGGGTTCTGTAGTCGATGCGCTGATAAAAGGATTGTATTTCCAGCGATGCGGATGTGAACTGAAAGGCCTGCATGCCGGGAAATATGTTCATCCCGCCTGTCATACAGCGGCTGCTTCGGAATGGGATAACCGTTCCGCCGTCCGGTTTGTAACGGGCGGATGGCATGATGCCGGAGATTACGGCAAATATGTCGGTCCGGGTGCTGTTACAGTCGGTCACCTCCTGTATGCGTGGAAATTATTTCCGGACGGCTGTTCCGATATGCTGAATATTCCGGAATCCGGAAACGGCATTCCGGATATTCTGAATGAAGCACGCTATGAGCTCGACTGGCTGCTGAAGATGCAGCGTTCCGACGGTGCATTTCATCATAAACTGACGAAGGATCATTTTGCGCCCTTCATTATGCCGCAGGATGACCTTGATCCCGAATATCTGATGCCGGTTTCCCATTGTGCGACAGCTTCGGCAAGTGCCTGTCTTGCGCTTGCTTCCAGGATATATTCGGCATATGACAGTGATTTTTCCGCTGCTGCGCTGACTTCTGCTGTCAGGGGATGGACATGGCTGGAAGCAAACCACGATTTTGTCCCTTTCCGCAATCCCGATGGTGTGAGAACGGGCGGTTACGGAGAGCGAACCGATTCCGACGACCGGTTCTGGGCTGCCTGTGAACT